>Ga0160442_100156_pt1 | contig 65798 bp, 63 predicted proteins | sample HID1971M_E1MG_FD_108252 | JGI IMG/M metagenome (GOLD analysis project Ga0160442, IMG submission 108252) | Enriched millipede-associated microbial communities from UW Madison campus, WI, USA - HID1971M_E1 MG | ecosystem: Host-associated > Arthropoda: Insects > Digestive system > Unclassified ... | reverse complement strand
TACTTGCCTGCGACCACATAGACCAGCAGGGTCGGCAGCCCGGCGATCATCGCCGCGGCCATATCAACGTTGTATTCCTTGGCCCCGGTACTGGTGTTGACCAAGTTGTTCAGCGCCACCGTGATCGGTTGTGAATCCCCGCTGGAGAACACCACCCCGAACAGGAAGTCGTTCCAGATCTGAGTGAACTGCCAGATCAGGCAGACCATGATGATCGGCGTCGACATCGGCAGGATGATCCGGCGGAAGATGGTGAAGAAACCCGCACCGTCGAGGCGCGCCGCTTTCACCAGCGCATCGGGAATGCTGATGTAGTAGTTACGGAAGAACAGCGTGGTGAACGCCAGGCCATAGACCACGTGCACGAACACCAGGCCCGTGGTGGTGCTCGCCAGGCCCATCTTGCCGAGGGTGAACGAGGCCGGCAGCAGGACGGTCTGGAACGGCAGGAAGCAACCGAACAGCAACAGGCCGAAAAACAGCTGCGAACCACGGAAACGCCACATCGACAGCACGTAGCCGTTCAAGGCACCGATGGCCGTGGAGATCAGCACCGCCGGAACGGTGATCTTGATCGAGTTCCAGAAATAACCGTCAACCGTGGCCCAGGCCTTGACCCAGCCGATGCCGCTGACCACGGTCGGCCAGCTCAGCAGGTTGCCGGTGCTGATGTCTTCCGGGGTCTTGAAACTGGTCAACAGCATGACCACCAGCGGAATCAGGTAGAGCATCACGGCGAGGATCAGCACGGCGTAGATCGCGATGCGACTCAAGCTGATGGCAGGTTTGGCAGCGAGACTAGTCATGACGCTTGGTCCTCAGCTCGGAGTACAGGTAAGGCACGATGATTGCGAGAATCGCACCGAGCATCAGAATCGCACTGGCCGAACCCATGCCCATCTGGCCGCGACTGAAGGTGAAGGAGTACATGAACATCGCTGGCAGGTCCGAGGAGTAGCCCGGGCCACCGGCGGTCATCGCCGCCACCAGGTCGAAACTCTTGATCGCGATGTGCGCCAGGATCATCACCGCGCTGAAGAACACCGGGCGCAGGCTTGGCAGCACCACTTTCCAGTAGATGCGCGGCATGCTCGCCCCATCGATCTGCGCGGCACGGATGATCGATTGATCAACGCCGCGCAGGCCGGCGAGGAACATCGCCATGATGAAGCCCGAGGCTTGCCAGACAGCGGCAATCACCAGGCAATAGACCACGCGATCCGGGTCGATCAGCCAGTCCAGGCGGAAGCCTTCCCAGCCCCAGTCACGCAACAATTTATCCAGGCCCATGCCCGGGTTGAGCAGCCATTTCCATGCAGTACCGGTGACGATCATCGAGAGCGCCATCGGGTACAGGTAAATGGTGCGGATGAAGCCTTCTCGACGGATGCGCTGGTCGAGGAAAACCGCCAGCAGCACGCCGATCACCAGGGTGATGCCGATGAACATGCCACCGAACAGTGCCAGGTTCTTGCTCGCCACCCACCAGCGGTCGTTGTCGAACAGCCGGGCATATTGCGCCAGGCCCGCCCACTTGTAGTTGGGCAGGAAGGTCGATGTGGTGAACGACAGAACGAACGTCCACAGGATGTAGCCATAGAAGCCCACCAGCACGATGAACATGCTCGGCGCCAGCACCAGTTTTGGCAGCCAGCGTTGCAATGCATCGAACGGCGAGGCCTTGCTGAACACAGCAACAGAACTCATGGGGAAATCCAGTACGAGGGAATTAGGAGTACAAGTGCGTTTCCTGTGGGAGCCAGCCTGCTGGCGATTGCGGTGGGTCAGTTGATACATCCGGTGTCTGACACTCCGCTATCGCGAGCAGGCTCGCTCCTACAGGGCCAAGCATTACTTGGCCGACTGAACCGCCGCGCCGAGTTTTTTGGCCGCATCAGCCGGGTCGGCTTTCGGGTCGTTGATGTAGTTGGTCACTACGTCGAAGAACGCACCCTGTACCGCCAGCGTGGTCGCCATGTTGTGCGCCATGCTCGGTTGCAGGCCGCCGGACTTGGCGTCAGTCAGGAAGTCCTTGGCCGCGGTCTGGGCGCACGCATCGAAACCGTACTTGCCCATGTCCGCCAGCATGTCGTTGCGCACCGGGATCGAGCCCTTGTTGATGCTGAAGACTTTCTGGAAGTTCTCACCCAATACGACTTTGGCGATGTCCTGCTGACCGGCAGCAGTGCCTTTGTCCTTCTGCTTGAACACTGCCAGCGAGTCGATGTTGTAGGTGAAGGCCTTGTCGGTACCCGGGAACGCTACGCACTCGTAGTCCTTGCCGGCAACCTTCTTGGCGGCGGTCCACTCGGACTTGGCCCAGTCACCCATGATCTGCATGCCGGCCTTGCCGTTGATGACCTTGGCCGCTTCCAGGTTCCAGTCCTGACCTTTGCCGTCGGCGTCCATGTAGGTCGCTACTTTCTTCAGTTCGGTCAGCGCCTTGACCATTTCCGGACCGGTCAGCGCGCCGTTGTCGAGATCAACCAGGGCTTTCTTGTAACCATCGACACCCATGACCGAAAGCACAACGGCTTCGAACACGGTGCTGTCCTGCCAAGGCTGGCCGCCGTGGGCGAGCGCAATGAAGCCGGCAGCCTTGAGCTTGTCGCCCGCCGCGTAGAATTCTTCGAGGGTGGTCGGGTTCTTGGTGATACCGGCTTTCTTGAAGACTTCCGGGTTGATCCACAGCCAGTTCACCCGGTGGATGTTCACCGGAACGGCCACGTAATCACCTTCGTACTTCACGGTATCGGAGACTTTCTTGTCGAGCAGGCTGTCCCACTTCTCTTCTTTGGCAACGTCCTTGAGGACGTCGGTGTCGAGCAGACCGGTCGACGCCCACTCCTGAATGTCCGGGCCCTTGATTTGGGCAACGCCCGGCGGGTTACCCGCTACGGCACGGCTTTTCAGCACGGTCATGGCCGTCGCACCGCCGCCACCGGCGACTGCGCCGTCCTTCCAGGTGAAGCCGTCTTTTTCGACTTGAGCCTTGAGCACATCGACCGCTGCCTTTTCACCACCCGAGGTCCACCAGTGAACGACTTCCACGGAACCTTTGGATTCGGCGGCAAGCACACTGAGCGGAAGCGCAGACAGGGAGACGAGGGAAATGACAGTAGCGAGGCGAGAAATCGCATTCATCGAGAAGTACCTTTCTTGTTGTTATGCATGCAAGTCTGGTGCTTGCGCTGCAGAGGATTTTAAACAGGGGACGGCCCTTCGCAGGTAACGAAGGGACGCGCGAATGTCACCGCATGGTTACACAGAACCGCTCTGGGACAATGCCGCCAGCGCACTGGCCATGCTCGGCGCCAACGGCAGGCGCGGGATCAGCACCGCTTGCCAGGCGTGATAGAGGTCGGGTTTTCCGGGCCAGATATCGGCACTTGGGCGGTTCAAGGGGTCGAGTTCGTGATGCCAACTGCCATCGCATCGGTCGATGAAATGACTGTCACAGAATTCCCAGAACAGTCGGTACCAGTATTCGTATTGCGCATCGCCGGTGCGCTTGAGCAAGGCACTGGCGGCGGCGCTGGCTTCGCAATGGGTCCAGTGCAGGCGATGGCGAACCACCGCCTTGTTGTCCCAGTCGAGGGTGTAGACCAGGCCCGGCGCGCCGTCGATGTTCCAGCCGTGGCGACAGTTGTGCTCGAAGAGTTTTTGCGCGTCGGTGGCCAGCCAGCCTGGGGTGAGCATGCCGGCGCGTACTCGCGCAGCCTCGAGATGCAAGAGCAATCGAGCCCATTCGAAACCGTGTCCCGGCGTGGTGCCGTAGGGGCGAAAACCATCGGCCGGGTTGTCGCGGTTGTACTCGCGCAGCGGTTGCCAGTCGCGGTCGAAATGCTCGATCACCAGATAGTCATTGGCGGCGGCGTGACCATGAATCACTCGCTCGACGATGCGCTGGGCGCGGTTTAACCAGCGCTTGTCGTCGGTGACATCGGCCAGGGCGAGGAAAGCTTCGGTGGCGTGCATGTTGCTGTTGGCACCGCGGTACGCCTCCTCCTCGCTCCAGTCGCGGTTGAAGGATTCGCGCATGGCACCTTCTTCTTCGCTCCAGAAACAGCTGTCGATGATGTCGATCGCGTCATCGAGCAAGGCCTGCGCACCGGGCCGTTGCGCGACCACCGCGGAACTCGCGGCCAGGGCCACGAAGGCATGCAGGTAGGCGTTCTTGCCGGTGTTACCGTCACGGTGTTGGGCGAGCGCGAACCAGCCACCGTGCACGGCATCGCGCAGCGGCCCGCGCAGGGCCTGGATGCCGTGATCCACCAGGTCGGCAAATCCTGGCAGGCCCTGGATATGCGCCATGGCAAAGCAGTGGGTCATGCGCGCGGTGTTCATGGTGTGGGCTTGGGCGTCGGCCGGCAGACGACCTTTTTCGTCGAGATTGCCGAAGCCTTCAGGCAGTCTTGATGCCTTGGCGAATGCCAGCAGGCGCAAGCCTTCGGCGGCGAGCCATTGCTGATGGGCCGGTGCGTTCAGCCAGCTGCTGAAGGCGGGTTGAGAGGAGTCCATGGGGTGCCTTTTTTGTTGTTATGACTGAGGGGCAGTCTAAACAACGGGCGGTGGTGGGCTTGTAACGAAGGGGGCGTGTTATGTCACCAAGCTGTGACATTTCCCTTTTGAAATTGCGTTGAATGCACTGACGCCTTCGCGAGCAAGCCCGCTCCCACAGTTGGAATGCATTCCAACTGTGGGAGCGGGCTTGCTCGCGAAGAACGATAACGCGGTATTGCTAATCAACACTGCGGGGCAATTGCAGGGTCACCCGCAACCCCCCCTCACGCAAATTCTGCAAACTCACTTCCCCTCCATGACTATGGGCAATATTGCGCGCAATCCCCAACCCCAACCCATACCCTTGCTGCTGCCCGGCCAGACGAAAGTGCGGCTCGAACACCTGCTCCAGTCGCTGCTCGGGAACCCCTGGCCCTTCATCATCGACATGCAGGACAAACGCGCTGTCGTCGTCATCGATGTGCAGGTGGGCGTTCTGGCCGTATTTCAGGGCGTTGTCGATCAGGTTGCCGATGCAGCGCTTGAGCGCCAGCGGTTTGCCAGGATAGGCCGCCAGGGCGCGGCCTTGCTGGGTCACGCGGCCGTTACCATTGGGTGACAGGTACGGCTCGACCAGGCACTCGAGCACATGATTGAGGTCCACCGGCTCGATGTTCTCGTGGATGTCGGTGTCTTTCACACATTGCAGCGCGCCCTTGACCAGCAGCTCCAGCTCATCCAGGTCACGCCCGAACTTGGCTTGCAGCTGTTCGTCTTCGAGCAATTCGACCCGCAGGCGCAAACGGGTGATCGGGGTGCGCAAGTCGTGGGAAATCGCGCTGAACAACTGGCTGCGTTCGGTCAGGTAACGGCTGATGCGCTCGCGCATGGTGTTGAAGGCGCGGCCGACTTCGACCACTTCACTGCCGCCGCCTTCGGCCACCGGCTCGACGTCGGCGCCCAGCGACAGGTCCCGCGCCGCCCGCGCCAGGCGCTTGAGCGGCCGGCTTTGCCAGTGCACCAGCAGGCCGATGAACAACAGCAAAAAGCCGCTGGTGAGGACGATGAACCACACCTGCTGCGCCGGCAGGCCTTGCTCTTCAAGACTGGTGTAGGGCTCAGGCAACAGCGAGGCGATGTACAGCCATTCGCCCGGCGCCATCTGGATCTGCGTGACCAATACGGGTGGGTTCACCGGCTCCAGGGTCAGCGCGTAGTGCGCCCAGGAACGTGGCAGTTCGTCGAGCTTGAGACCAGCGTTGAAGATGCGCAGGTCTTCGGGGCTGACAAAGGTTACCGAGATGTCGGTGTCCTGGCCGAGGGATTGGCGCAGCACCTGGTCCACCGCCTTGATCACCGCTTCCTTGCGGGGCGTGATCGGCAACACTTCCATGCCCAGGGGTTTGTCATTGAGCGTCACCACGAACCGCGTACCGCCCATGCTGCGCAGCTGGTCGAGCACCAGCGGGCGATAGGCCACCGGCAACGAGCGCAGGTAACTGACGCTGGCGTTCATCGAGTGAGCGAGGCTGCGCGCGCTGGTGACCAGGCCTTCCAGCTGGGTCGCACGTAACTGGGAAACCCAGATCACGCTCGACAAGGTCTGGGCAAACAACACCGCGAGTAACGTCAGCAACAACATGCGCCCGAGCAGCGAGCGTGGCACCGGCACGCGGCCGGCGAGCTTACGCAAAAAATCAGTGACCATTGGCGGCAACCACACTGGCTGCCAGCTGATAGCCGCTACCCCGTACGGTGCGAATCAGCCGCGGTGGTTTTTCCGTATCGCGCAGACGCTGGCGCAGACGGCTGACCGCCATGTCGACGATGCGATCGAGGGGCATCAGGTCCCGGCCCCGGGTGGCGTTGCCGATGGTGTCGCGGTCGAGGATTTCCTGGGGGTGATCGAGGAACAGCTTCAACAGGGCGAAATCGGCACCGGACAGAATCACCTCTTCGCCATCGATGTGGAACAGGCGATGACTGACCATGTCCAGGCGCCAGTCATCGAAGGCCAGCACTTCGTTGCCGGAGCGCTCCTGGCCGAACTGGGCCCGGCGCAGCAAGGCCTTGATGCGTGCCTGCAATTCACGGGGACTGAAGGGTTTGCCCAGGTAGTCGTCGGCCCCCAGCTCCAGGCCGATGACCCGGTCGGCCTCGTCGGAGCTGGCGGTGAGCATGATGATCGGCACCTGTGACTGACGCGGGTGCTGGCGAATCCAGCGGCACAGGCTGAAACCGTCTTCGTCCGGCAGCATCACGTCGAGGATCACCAGGTCGCTGGGGGCGTCGTTGAGGGCCTGGCGAAAGCCTGCGCCATCGGGCGTGGTACGCACCTGGAAACCCGCGCGGGTCAGGTAGGTGTCCAGCAACTCGCGTATCTCTTGATCGTCATCGACCAACAAAATCGACTTGTTGACTGAGCTCACAGGAAGGCGTCCTTGTTATTTGAATTGGGCGGATTATGCCTTAAGCACCATTTTTACAAACACCACAGAAACAATTGTGGGGGCGGGCTTGCTCGCGAAAGCGGTGTGTCAGTCAACGAATGTGTTGAATGTAAAACCGTTTTCGCGAGCAAGCCCGCTCCCACATTTTTGATCGCATTTCACACTGGGACAGATTGTTCCAGTGCTACCCCTGCCCCCATCAACCCGGAATATGGCGCCGTCACCAGCCACACCGGAATCCCCTTGAAGTAATCGCTCATGCAACCCTTGTCGGCAAAGCATCGAGCGAAGCCGCTTTCGAGGAAGAAATCGGCGAAGCGCGGGATCACCCCGCCAACGATGAACACACCACCACGCGCACCGGTGGTCAGCACATTGTTGCCGGCCACGCGACCGAGCCAACTGCAGAATTGTTCGAGCACTTCCAGGGCAATCGGATCGCCCGCCAACCCGGCAGCCGTAATCGCCTCCGGTGTTTCGAGTACCGGCGTGTGCCCATCCACCGCACAGATCGCCCGATAAACTCGGGGTAAGCCGCCGCCACTCAACGCCGTTTCAGCGCTGACATGGCCGATCTCGTTGAAGATGTGCTGCCACAGTTGAGTCTCGCGCGGACTGCTCAGCGGCAGATCGACGTGACCGCCCTCCCCCGGCAACGCGGCAAAACGCCCGTCGCCCAGATCGAGCAACGTGCCAACGCCCAGCCCCGTACCCGGGCCAATCACCACCGCCGGGCGCAACGGCTCCGGCGTGCCTTCGCACACCACGCGAAATTCGCCGGGTTGCAGGCGGGTCATGCCCAGGGCCATGGCCGAGAAATCGTTGACCAGCAGCAGCTGATCGACCTGCAAGGTCTTGCAGAAACCCTTGCGGCTCAAACGCCAGTGATTGTTGGTGAATTTGAATTCGTCGCCGCTCACGGGGCCTGCCACCGACAGGCATACCGAGCCGATGGAACCCGGCGCCAAGCCGAGTCCGCTCAGGTAGAGGCTGATCGCCTCTTCCGGGCTGGCGTGGTCGGCCGTCGCCAGCACCTGGACGCTTTCCAATTGCTGGTTTTTCCACAACGCGAAACGTGCGTTGGTGCCTCCGATGTCACCGACCAAAGCCAGTTTCAATTAAGCGTCTCCAGGGCAGAAGTGAAGGCGCTGGCCCCCTGCTCCGCCGAGCTGAAGGCCATGCGCATGAAACCAAACAGTTCGCGACCGGTGCCGATGTTGTTGCCCAACAAACCCTTGGCTGGTGTGCGCGCTGCAAATTCTTCGGCGTCCACCTTAAGCTCCAGGGTGCCTTTGACGCCATCGACGCGGATGATATCGCCCTCTTGCACCCGTGCCAAAGCGCCGCCCACATAAGCTTCGGGGCTGACATGGATGGCCGCCGGGATTTTCCCCGAGGCACCGGACATGCGCCCGTCGGTGACCAGTGCCACCTTGAAGCCGCGATCCTGCAGCACGCCAAGGAACGGCGTCATCTTGTGCAGTTCCGGCATGCCGTTGGAACGCGGGCCCTGGAAGCGCATCACCGCGACAAAATCCTTCTCCAGCAAACCGGCCTTGAACGCATCGGCCAGGTCCTGCTGATCCTGGAACACCATGGCGGGCGCTTCGACGATCTGGTTTTCCAGTGCTACGGCGGAAACTTTCATGACGCCGCGACCGAGGTTGCCTTCCATCACCCGCAGACCACCTTCCGGCGAGAATGCGCGGGCGACCGGACGCAGGATGCTTTCATCGAGGCTTTCGGTAATGCCTTCGCGCCAGACCAGTTCGCCGTTGTCGAGGAACGGCTCCATGGTGTAACGGCGCAGGCCGTGACCGAGCACGGTGTTGACGTTTTCGTGGAGCAGCCCGGCGTCCAGCAGTTCGCGAATCAGGAACGACATGCCGCCCGCGGCCTGGAAGTGGTTGATGTCGGCCTTGCCGTTCGGGTAGACGTGGCTCAGGGTCGGCACCACCTCGGAGAGGTCGGCCATGTCCTGCCAGGTCAGCTGGATGCCCGCCGCCATGGCGATCGCCGGCATGTGCAAGGTGTGGTTGGTCGAGCCGCCGGTGGCGTGCAGGGCGACGATGGAGTTGACCAGCGAACGCTCGTCGACGATTTCACCGATCGGCAGGTAGTCGCCGTTCTGCTTGGTAATGCGCGTCACCTGGTGCGCCGCTTCGCGGGTCAGGGCGTCGCGCAACGGCGTGTTCGGGTTGACGAAGGAAGCGCCCGGCAAGTGCAGGCCCATGACTTCCATCAACAGCTGGTTGGTGTTGGCGGTGCCGTAGAAGGTGCAGGTGCCGGGGCTGTGGTAGGAGTTCATTTCCGACTCCAGCAGCTCTTCGCGGCTGGCCTTGCCTTCGGCGTAGCGCTGGCGCACGTCGGCTTTCTGCTTGTTGGAAATACCCGACACCATCGGCCCGCCCGGGACGAAGATCATCGGCAGGTGGCCGAAGCGCAGCGCGCCCATCATCAGGCCCGGGACGATCTTGTCGCAGATGCCGAGCATCAGCGCGCCATCGAACATGTTGTGGGACAGCGCCACGGCGGTGGACAGCGCGATGACTTCGCGGCTCGGCAGGCTCAGCTCCATGCCCGGCTCGCCCTGGGTCACGCCATCGCACATGGCCGGGGTACCGCCGGCGAACTGGCCGACGGAGCCGATTTCGCGCAGGGCCTTCTTGATCAGTTCGGGGAAGACTTCGTACGGCTGGTGCGCCGAGAGCATGTCGTTATATGACGAAACAATTGCGATATTGGCGGAGTTCATCATCCGCAGGCTGTTCTTGTCGTCGCTGCCGCAACCGGCCACGCCGTGGGCGAAGTTGGCGCATTGCAGCTTGCCGCGCATAGGACCGTCGCTGGCGGCATCGCGAATCAGTGCAAGGTAAGCCTCACGCGTGGCGCGACTGCGGGCGATAAGCCGTTCGGTGACCTCAAGGACGCGGGGATGCATGTGTAGAACTCCAGGCTAACGGATGTGGCGACCTGATTGTCTATGCTGATCAAAGGCCGGTGTCGATGGGATGACAGACGGTTTTCTTGATCGGTTGGACCAGTTGATTCAGGTCACTCGTTGTAGATTGAATAAAATATTGCCATTAAAAAGGCTTGTTTTCTATTTTTTTGCGAATAATCTTGTAATTCCAACAACAAAACGACGGCGGCGCTGATAAATGACTCTACGAATCGCAATCAATGGTTTTGGCCGCATTGGTCGTAACGTCCTTCGAGCACTCTATACCCAAGGCTATCGCCAGGATTTGCAGATCGTCGCCATCAACGACCTGGGAGACAGCGCTATCAATGCGCACTTGCTCAAGTACGACACGGTTCACGGCACGTTCGAAGCCGATGTCCAGCATGACCAGGAAAGTCTGACCGTCAACGGCGACCGCATTTCGGTCAGCGCCATTCGCAATCCGGCCGACCTGCCCTGGGCTGCGGAAAAGATCGATGTGGTGTTCGAATGCACCGGTCTGTTCACCGACCGCGCCAAAGCCGCCGCGCATATTACGGCCGGCGCACGCAAAGTGATCATCTCGGCCCCGGCCGCAGGCGCCGACGCCACCGTGGTATATGGAGTCAACCACGACATTCTGCGCCAGTCGCACCAGATTATTTCCAACGCCTCGTGCACCACCAACTGCCTGGCCCCGGTGGCTCAGGTACTGCACCGCGAACTGGGCATCGAAAGCGGCCTGATGACCACCATCCATGCCTACACCAACGACCAGAACCTGACCGACGTCTACCACAGCGACCCGTACCGCGCCCGTTCGGCCACCCAGAACATGATCCCGAGCAAGACCGGTGCTGCCGAAGCGGTCGGCCTGGTGCTGCCGGAACTGGCGGGCAAACTGACTGGCATGGCCGTGCGCGTGCCGGTGATCAACGTCTCCCTGGTCGACCTGACCGTGCAGCTCAAGCGCGAAGCGTCGAAGGAAGAAGTCAACGAACTGCTCAAGCAAGCCGCCCAGCACTCGAAAATCCTCGGCTACAACACCTTGCCGCTGGTTTCCAGCGACTTCAACCACAACCCGCTGTCGTCGATCTTCGACGCCAACCACACCAAGTCCAGCGGCAAGCTGCTCAAGGTGCTGGCCTGGTACGACAACGAATGGGGCTTCTCCAACCGCATGCTCGATAACTGCCTGGCGCTATGCCACGCCGAATAATTCGGCGCCTGCATGATCGCCATCGCCAGCAAGCCGGCTCCTACAGGAATCGCATACGACGCGCCTTGTAGGAGCCGGCTTGCTGGCGATGGCGTCCTCAGAATCACCCTCGCAAATCGCCTGTGGAACACTCCATGATCGGTATCAGCTTCACCCAAAAATCCATCGCCGCGCGCAAGCGCATCGCCCTGGTCGCCCACGACCACTGCAAGGTGTTTTTGCTGGACTGGGCGGCACGTCAGAAAGACCGCCTGGCCCAACATGAACTGGTCGCCACCGGCACCACCGGGTTGTTGTTGCAACAACGCCTGGACCTGCCCGTGGAGAGCATGATCAGCGGCCCCCTGGGCGGCGACCAACAGCTCGGCGCACGCATCGCCGAGCAAAGGGTCGACATGCTGGTGTTCTTCTGGGACCCGTTCGAACCACAGCCACACGACCCCGACATCAAGGCATTGCTGCGGGTCGCGGCGGTCTGGAACATCCCGGTTGCATGCAACGAATGCAGCGCCGACTACCTGCTCAGCAGCCCGCTGATGGATCAGGCACACGCCCATAGGATTCCCGATTACGCGACGTATTTGCAGGGTCGTGCGTAAACCTTCACAAATCAGGACTTGACCATTCAAGTAGATGATAAGCATTATCATTCGCTTAAAATGGATCAGGTCCTCCCGTGAGTCAATCGCGCTTCAACGACGTCTTCATCACCCAGCGAGTCTCCCTGCTGCGCACGCTGGAGCGGATGGTCAACAATCACAGCACCGCCGAAGACCTCCTGCAGGAGACCTACCTGCGCGTGACCCGGGCGCTCGGCGAGCGGGCCATCGATCACCTCGAACCCTTCGTTTTCCAGACCGCCCGCAACCTGGCGCTGGACCACCTGCGTGCGCGGCGCATCCACGCGCGCACCATGGTCGACGACGTGCCACTGGAGGTGGTGGAAAGCGTCGCCGCCCCCGCCAGCAGTGCCGAAGACGCCGCCCATGCCGAACAACTGCTCGAGCGTTTGAACGTGCGCCTCAGTCAACTCAGTGCCCGCCAGCAGCAAATTTTCATCCTCAGCCGCCTGCACGGCCACAGCTACCTGGAGATCGCCGAGAAACTCGGCGTCTCGCTCAGTACCGTGCAGAAAGAGCTGAAACTGATCATGACGATATGTATGGCTGTCGCAGAGAACAGCAGCGGCAAGCTTTAAGCTGCAAGCTCCACCGCCGAACCGAGCTTGCAGCATGTAGCTTGAAGCTTGAAACTGCATCTCTCAACCTTCCGAGTAAACACCGTGACGGACACCCACCGCGCCCCTTCGCCTGCCCCGGCGCAGGCTACAGCCGAGGCGATGGACCAGGCCCTGGACTGGCTGATCGTGCTGGACAGCCCGAGCGAAGAGCAGACCCGCCAGTTCCACCAATGGCTCGCGGCCGATCCGGCGCACGCCGAGGCGTTCGCCAGGGCCCAGGCGATCTGGAACGGTGCACCCGTCACCCAATGCGCGCAAACCCTGGCAACGCAGCCCACAAAAGTCAGCGTGCTGTCGCGCCTGCGTCCGCACTGGAAACCCCTGGCCACGGCCGCCGTGCTGATCCTCGGTTTGTTCAGTTTCAGCAATCTGCCCATGCGCCTGCAGGCCGATCACCTGACCGTGGTCGGTGAGCGCCAGCGCCTGCAACTGGAAGACGGCTCGCAAGTCCTGCTCAACACCAACTCGGCCTTTTCCAGCACCATCAACGATCAGAAGCGCGTGGCCCGCCTGTATCAGGGCGAGGCGTTTTTCGACGTGCAGCCCCATCGCGGCCTGCCGCTGGAAATCGACGCCGGGCGAGTTACGGCGAGTGTCCGCGATACCGCGTTTGCCGTGCGTTACCTCGACGGCGTGACCCAGGTTCGGGTGCAGCGCGGGGATGTCGACTTGCGCGCCAGCGGCGACAACGCCCTGGTACGCCTGACCGCTGGGGAAAGCATCCGCATCGGCCCCAACGGTTTCGACCGCCCGGCCAAACTGGATGCAGCCACCGACCTGGCCTGGGTCCAAGGCCGCCTGGTGTTTGAAAACTGCCCGCTGAGCCAGGTGCTGGCGGAATTGCGTCGCTACTATCCGGGCTGGATCATCAACAACAACGAGCAGTTGGCTGATGTCGCCGTGACCGGAAACTACCGTCTCGACCAGCCGCTGGACGTGGTTCGCTCCCTGGCGCACATTACATCGGCCCGGCTCCAGGAATTCCCGGCACTGGTCATCTTGAACTGAATGAGAATTATTTTTACTCGATAGCCGAAGCTCGTACGTCTCGTTATAGCCAATGCAATTGATTCGCATCCTTGATGCCAATCAGCACCTATAAAGATTCGTGCGACACGGAGCGCTATCGATGTCCTCTCGCCATACCCGCCCAGCCTCTTCACCTTCCCGCGTACTGTCGCTGCTGACCGCCGCCATCCTGATGGCCGGTACTGCGCCGGTCATGGCCGCCACTGCAGCCGAGCAGCCGTCGCGCAAAATGGGCGATTACGCGTTCACCATTGCGCCGCAGTCGCTGGTCTCGGCACTCAATGCGTTTACCGCCGTGACAGGCTGGCAGGTGGGCTTTTCCGCCGAACTGGCGCAAGGCATGAGCTCGCCGGGCGTGCGTGGCTCGCTGCCGCCGGAAAAAGCCCTGGATCGCCTGTTGGTGGGGACCAACCTGAGCTATCGAAAACTGGGCAGCAACAACATCGTGCTGGAACGCCGCAGCAATGCCGGCACCCTGAACCTGCAACAGGTGACGATCAGCGCCACGCGTAACGAGCAGGACGTGAACAGCGTCCCCAGCACCGTCACCGTCCACACCCGTGAAGAGCTGGACCGCAACAACGTCAACACCATCAAGGACCTGGTGCGCTACGAGCCAGGCGTTTCGGTGGGCGGTGCCGGTACCCGTGGCGGGATCAGCGGCTACAACATCCGCGGCATCGACGGTAACCGAGTTCTGACCCAGATCGACGGTGTCGAGATTCCCAACGGTTTCTTCAACGGTCCTTACGCCAAGACCCAGCGCAACTACGTCGACCCCGAGATCATCAAGCGCGTGGAAATCCTTCGCGGTCCGGCTTCGGTGCTCTACGGCAGCAACGCCATCGGTGGTGCCGTCAGCTACTACACCCTGGACCCGGACGACATCATCAAGCCAGGCCAGGACGTCGGTGCCCGCCTGAAGACCGGCTACAGCTCCGCGGACGAAAGCTGGCTGAAATCCGCCACCGTGGCCGGTCGCGCCGACCAGTTCGACGGCCTGCTGCACTACAGCCAGCGCGACGGTCATGAAACCGAATCCTACGGCAGCAACAACAGCACCGGCCTGACCCGCACCGCCGCCAACCCTGAAGATGTGCGCGCCACCAACGTGCTGGCCAAGCTCGGCTGGAACTACAAGGACGATGCACGCCTGGGCCTGACCTACGAGAAATACAAGGACGATCGCGACACCGATCAGAAAAGCGCCTATGGGGGTCCTTACTTTGCAGGCGCGCCGACCATTCCCGACAGCATCCTGCCCGGCGGCATGTACCAGTCGCGTACCGGCAACGACACCATTACCCGTGAACGCTTCGGCCTGGAGCACAGCTTCGCGCTCGACAGCCTGTTGGTGGATAACGTCAAGTGGAGCCTGAACCACCAGATCGCCAAGACCGACCAGAGCACTGACGAGGTCTACTTCCCGATCACCCGCAAGGTGTTGCGTACCCGGGACACGGTCTACGAAGAAAAGCAGTGGGTCTTCGACGCTCAATTTGAGAAGGGCTTCAGCATTGCCGACACCGAACACCTTCTGACCTACGGCACTACCCTCAAGCAGCAGAAAGTCACCGGCTCACGCAGCGGCAACGCCACCTGCCTGGCGGTCGGTCGCGGCTGCACCGCCATCGGTGCTCCCAGCCCGGCGGACGTGCTGAAGAAATCCAGCGACTTCCCGGACCCGACCATCAACACCTACAGCCTGTTCGCACAGGACCAGATCAGCTGGAACGACTGGACCTTCCTGCCCGGCCTGCGCTACGACTACACCGAACTCAAGCCGGACATCACCCAGGAGTTCCTCAACACCGTGGACCCGGACGGCCTTGGTACCGTCAGCGACGGCAACAAGACCTGGCACAAAGTCTCGCCCAAATTCGGCCTGACCTATGCCCTGACGGAAAACTACACCTGGTATGGCCAGTACGCCGAAGGGTTCCGCACCCCGACCGCCAAGGCGCTGTACGGGCGCTTTGAAAACTCCGCTACCGGCTACCGGGTGGAACCGAACCCGGACCTGGACCCGGAAAAAAGCCAGAGCTACGAGACCGGCCTGCGGGGCAACTTCGAGCAGGGCTCCTTCGATGTGGCGGTGTTCTATAACAAGTACCGCGACTTCATCAACGAAGACGCGGTCACCCCGGGCTACGACGAACCGACCTTCCAGAGCGCCAACATCAAGCACGCCACCATCAAGGGTGCGGAGGTCAAGGGCCGCCTGAACCTCGACGCCTTTGGCGCCCCCCAAGGCCTCTATACCCAGGGCTCGGTGGCCTACGCCTACGGTCGCAACAACGACAACGGCGAGCCGATCAACAGTGTCAATCCACTGACCGGCGTGTTCGGCCTCGGTTATGACCAGGACCATTACGGCGGCCTGCTCAGCTGGACTCTGGTGAAAAAGAAGGACCGCGTCGACGACAGCAACTTCAAGTCTCCGGACGGCGTCAGCAGCCAGTTCAAGACCCCGGGCTTCGGCATTCTCGACCTGAGCGCCTACTACAAGGTCACCGACGACGTGACCGTCAGCGGCGGCGTCTACAACCTGACCGACAAGAAGTACTGGCTGTGGGATGACGTGCGTGGCTACGACAACGTCGGCGAAGCGTCGGTGACGCAACCGGCCAACCTCGATCGCCTGACTCAGCCTGGACGCAACTTCGCGATCAATCTGGTCTGGGACATCTGAACCTGTGCACACCGGGCGGCGCTCTGATAGCCGCCCGGTGAGGATTTTTTACTGTCACACGCCTGCTCATTCGTCTCGTTACCAAGCGCCTCTTCTTTTCAAGGATTTGCCATGACCACCCAGGACACCGCCCAACGCCCCACCCTGCGCTCGCAACGCTTGAACCAGGTCACCAACGAGCCCCACAGCAAGCTCGATGCACTGGTCAAAGCCCACGCACCCTTTGAAACCCAGGCCAACTTCGCCCGTTTTGTGGTGGCGCAATACCTGTTCCAATCGGAGCTGGTGGCGCTGTACAACGATGCCGAACTGACAGCCATCGTCCCGGACCTGCCGGCCCGATGCCGTGCCGATGCAGCCAAGGCCGACCTGGCAGACCTCGACACCGAAGTTCCGGCGCCCGTGGCCGGTGCGCTGCAAAACCCGAGCAAGGCCCAGGCCCTGGGCTGGCTTTTCGTCTCCGAAGGCTCGAAGCTGGGCGCAGCGTTCCTGATCAAGCGTGCCGTGGGCCTAGGCCTGAGCGAAACCTTCGGCGCCCGCCACCTTGGCGAACCTGAAGGTGGCCGCGCGCAAGGCTGGAAAAATTTCGTCAAGACCCTCGATGAACTGAAACTCAGCGCAGAGGAAGAAGCCGAACTGGACAAAGGCGCCATCGACGCCTTCAACCGCTTCACGGTATTGCTGGAACAAGCGTACGCCACCACCCCGGAAATCGCCTGACACCCCACCCCCCACTGTGGGAGCGGGCTTGCTCGCGAAGGCGTCGTGTCAGTGATATCAATGTCGCCTGACACACCGCCTTCGCGAGCAAGCCCGCTCCCACAGGGGACCGAGTCAGTCCAAAGAATTCTGATCAAGCGCCCCATGCCTGCCTCCTCCAAACTCGCCCGCTTCCTCTTCGGCCTGCTGGCCTACGTCAGCCTCGGCATCGGCCTGGTCGCCATTGTCATACCCGGCCTGCCGACCACCGAATTCATCCTGCTGGCCGCCTGGGCTGCCACCCGAAGCTCACCGCGCCTGAGTGCCTGGCTGGAAAACCATCGGCTGTTCGGCCCCATTCTCAGTAACTGGCGCAACGGCAAAATCATTGCGCGCCGGGCCAAGGTCAGCGCCACTGTCAGCATGCTGGTATGTGCCGGGCTCATGCTGGTGATGCTCGATCATGGCTGGCCGATCTACCTGGCGATTGCCGGCATGAGCCTGGGCAACCTGTGGATCTGGTCGCGACCGGAATCACTGGCATAACGCCGACAAACTTCCCCGTTTTTCACCAGCTTTTCGGCACATTCCCCCGCGCAAACGTTCAAACATGACCGTTCGTCGGCAGCCCACTCATGCAATCTGTACCCCCCGCCGATGTGCTGGAATGGCGCTAAATGGATTTGGCGTGTCGAGCCGCCATGGCTCACAGCCAACCTCTCATCCATTCGCGAGCTCGCCCCATGTTCGACTCACTGTCCATCCGCCTGAAAATCGTCCTGCTGTCCGGTCTGTGCCTGCTTGGCGTGGTCGCTTCGATCGTGGGCATGAATTTCTACCAGACCAATCAGAACGATGAGCTGGTCAGCGCTTCCAGCAGCACAATGCTCACCGACAGCGTGCAGGACCTGCTCCAGGCCAAAGCCGCCGAGCAAGCGGTGCGGGTGCAGAAGACGTTCGGTGAAACCCTGACGGTGGTGACCGCCCTGGCGGACCAGATCAAGGACCTGCGCACCATGGCCGCCAAGCGTTCGCTGGACGCCGGCACCCTGCGCGAGGAGCTCAACCAGAGCCTGAAGACCGCCTTCGAGCGCAACGGCAAGGTGCTGGGGATCTGGCTGGCGTTCGAACCCAATGGCCTGGATGGCAAGGACAGCGAATTCGTCGGAGACGCCGCCCGCCAGTCCAACGAAATCGGTCGTTTCGCCTCTTACTGGAGCCGTAGCGCAGGGACCGCACTCAACACGATCATGGTCGAAGAAGACATGACCAAGACCACCCTGAACCTCAGCGGCACACCCTACAACGTGTGGTACACCTGCCCCCGGGACAGCAAGCGTACCTGCCTGCTGGACCCGTACGCCGACACCGTCGCGGACAAGGAAGTGTTGATGACCACCATTTCCCTGCCGCTGCTGGTGGACGGCAAGGTCATCGGCGTCGTCGGTATCGACATCGCCCTCGACACCCTGCAGGCCGCGGCCGTCGACTCCCAGCGCGAGCTGTTCAACAACGCCGGGCACATGCTGATCGTCTCCGGCACCGGCGTGCTCGCCGCCTACAGTGTCGACGCTGGCAAGGTCGGCAAAAGCATCGGCGACACCCTGGGCGCAGAGGGTAAGGACATCCAGCAATCGCTGGCCGGCGGTGCGCCGAAGATTCTTCAACAAGGCGACCTGATCCGCGCGGTGTACCCGGTCAGCCCGATTGCCGACGCCAAGCCCTGGGGCGTGGTGATCGACTTGCCCAAGCAAGTGCTGCTGGCCGATTCGGTGAAGCTGCAAGCAGTGCTCGACGATGCCCAGCAAAGCGGCACGCTCAAGGCGATCCTGGTCGCCGTCGTTGCCGGCCTGCTCGGCCTGCTGCTGATGTGGCTGACCGCGTCAGGCGTGACCCGGCCGATCAACAGCGTGGCCGTGATGCTCAAGGCGATTGCCAGTGGCGACGGCGACCTGACCCAGCGCCTGCATTACAGCAAGAAGGATGAACTAGGCGAACTGGTCAGCTGGTTCAACCGCTTCCTCGACAAGCTGCAGCCGACCATCGCGCAGATCAAGCAGAGCATCACCGATGCCCGCGGCACCGCCGACCAGTCTTCGGAAATCGCCCGCCAGACCAGCGAAGGCATGCAGGTGCAATTTCGCGAAATAGACCAGGTCGCCACCGCGTCCAATGAAATGAGCGCCACCGCCCACGACGTCGCCAACAGCGCATCGAACGCCGCCAGTGCGGCAAAGGGCGCCGATCAGTCGGCCCGCGATGGCATGCAGATCATCGAGCGCAGCACCCGCGACATCAATCAACTGGCCGACGAAGTCAGCAAGGCCGTGACTGAAGTCGAGGCACTGGCGGTCAACAGCGAGCAGATCGGCTCGGTACTGGAGGTGATCCGCAGCATCGCCGAACAGACCAACCTGCTGGCGCTCAACGCGGCGATCGAAGCTGCCCGGGCCGGCGAGAGCGGTCGCGGCTTTGCGGTGGTCGCCGACGAAGTGCGCAACCTGGCCAAGCGCACCCAGGACTCGGTGGAAGAGATTCGCCTGGTGATCGAGCGCATCCAGAGCGGCACCCGCGGTGTGGTCGCCACCATGCACTCGAGCCAGACCCAGGCCCACAGCAACGCCGGGCAGATCCAGCAAGCGGTGCAGGCCTTGGGCAAGATCAGCGACGCGGTCACGGTGATCAGCGACATGAACCTGCAGATCGCCAGCGCCGCCGAACAGCAAAGTGCCGTGGCCGAAGAGGTCAACCGCAACGTCTCGGCGATCCGTACCGTCACCGAAACCCTGACCGGCCAGGCCACCGAATCGGCGCAGATCAGCAGCCAGCTCAATGCCCTGACCACCCAGCAGATGAAACTGATGGATCAGTTCCGGGTGTAATTCGTCCCGTCTCGCTCCTACAATCGGGCTCTCGTTCCGGAGAGCCCTTCGATGACTGATCTACTCACGTCCATTCAAGCCGAACTCGGCTTGCCGCTCACCCCCCTGACATTCACCTCCAGCGGCGCCCTGCCCTCGGCGTTCGCCGTCACCGACCTGGCGTGCGCCAGCATCGCCGCCGCCGGCCAGGCAGTCAGCGAATTGCTGCACCAGCAAACCGGACGCTTGCCCGGCCTTGAAGTCGACCGGCGCCTGGCCTCCTTCTGGTTTTCCAGTTCGATCCGCCCGCTGGGCTGGAAGGTCCCGCCACTGTGGGACCCGATTGCTGGCGACTACGCCACGAAGGACGGCTGGATTCGTCTGCACACCAATGCGCCCCATCACCGCGCCGCCGCTGAGGCCGTGCTGGGCGCTTGCATCGACCGCAAGTCGATGGCAGCTAAAGTGGCGCAATGGGCCAGGACTGACCTGGAACAGGCCGTGGTCGATGCCGGTGGCTGTGCCGCCGAAATGCGCACGTGGGAACAGTGGCAGGCCCATCCGCAAGGGCTCGCGGTCAACGCCGAACCGCTGGTTCAGTTCAGCGCCGGCCACACTCCGCAGAACACAATCTGGCAAGGTTCGGTGGCGCGCCCCTTGGCCGGAATCAAGGTGCTGGACCTGACCCGCGTACTCGCAGGCCCGGTCGCCAGCCGCTTTCTCGCGGGCCTTGGCGCCGATGTATTGCGCATCGACCCACCCTCCTGGAACGAACCGGGCGTGGTGCCGGAGATGACGCTGGGCAAGCGTTGTGCACGCCTGGATCTGCACGACCAAACCGATCGCCAGGTATTCGAAAGCTTGCTCAAGGACGCCGACATCGTCCTCCACGGTTACCGCGCCGATGCCCTGGAGCGCCTGGGGTATGGTGCCGCCGAACGACAGCAGCGGATCCCCGGCCTGATCGACGTTTGCCTCAACGCCTACGGCTGGAGCGGTCCGTGGCAGAACCGTCGCGGCTTCGACAGCCTGGTGCAGATGAGCAGCGGCATCGCGCACGCGGGCATGCTCAGCCAGCAGGCGGACAAACCGACGCCCTTGCCACTGCAGGCGCTCGATCACGCCACCGGGTATCTGATGGCGGCCAGTGCGATCCGCTTGTTGGCAGAACGCTTGAACAACGGCCTGGGTGGTTCGGCGCGGCTGTCGTTGGCGCGTACGGCGAAGCTGTTGATCGACCAGGGTCCCGGTAGCGCCGAGCCATTGCGGGCTGAAGACGAACAGGATCAGGGCATGCTGGTCGAACAGACGCCATGGGGCCCGGCACATCGCCTGCATGTGCCGCTCAAGATCACCGGGACGCCCGTGCAGTGGACGCTTGCAGCGTCTGAACTGGGTTCCCATCGGGCGCAGTGGTAACCCCATGAAATTCGACCTCGCCTATTGCCTCGGCCTCGAGGAAAAACTGTCGATCTATGACGTGCGCGACCTGAATTTCGACGAGTCGATCGCGTTCGATTCCGCACAGGAACATTTCCAGTGCCCCAACGATGCCTGTCGCCTGGCGTTTGATGCGGCGAACGGTTTGGGCACGTTCAACGCCAAAAACGTCAACTACGTGCGCACGCCGCACTTCAAGAATCTGCCGAGTACGCGGCATGTCGCGGGTTGTCCTTATGCAAGCCTGAAAACCCCGGCTTCGGTCGGCGAGGAAACGGATGACAGTCGCGAGGAACATTTCCCGTCGGAATTGTTACTCAGTCGGCGTGAGTATGTGCGCAAGCCGTCGCACCCGACGGTGGCTGCCGATCTGCAAGGAGCCGAGCCAACAGCGGCATCGACGATCAGCAGCGTCGAGCAATCCGGCCGCGAGTCGGCGCCGGACAAGACCAGTGTCTTCGCCCATCCGGTGGAATGTTTCGTGTCGAACTTCGAGGACAAGGCGCTGCTCAAGCGCATGCCGCTGAAGATTGGCCAGCACACCGCGCCCTATGCCTCGTTTTTCAAGAAGATCGAGTACCTGCAAGACAACCCGGGACTGATTTACTGGGGCAGGATCAAGCAGATCAAGGACTACACCCAGAGCTTTCGCATCGACTTCGAAAAGAAGGTCTGGTTCGAGAAGACGCCCTACTCGGTCAACGTTTACCTGAACAAGAAGCTGATCGACAGCTACCGCAAACGCAAGGCGTTCCTGGAGGAAATCAAGCACGCCATCGAGAGCGGGAAGCCATTGTATTGCTTCTTTTATGGCGTCCAGCCTGCGTTGCGGCAGGTGCCCAGCAAGAAAAACCCCGAGCAGACGTTCGGGGTGTTCAGCGCCAACATCGAGAATCTGGATCACTTTATCGTACGCGAGGCACCAGTTTTGGATGAGTCATCCAAGCCATAAAGGCAGTGACCTTCCGTCTGGCCATGGGGGTAGGAAACAGAAAAATCGAAAAATGCGTTTGATCCGGATCGAAAACAACTGTACAAAAACACAGTATATTTAAAACCAGTACTCTCGAGCCCGGAGAACACCCATGGCCTCTCAAGCGATGAAAATCACCCTGGAACGTATCGCCCTTTTCCAATTCACCCCGGCCCACTGCGCCCAGGCCCGAGCGATGCTGGGCTGGAGCGTGGAAGTCTTGTCCCGCGAAGCCGGGGTTTCCGTGCAGGCCATCGAGCGCTTCGAGGCGCGGCAGGAGGTGCTGGATGTCACTCGTCTGGCCTTGGCATACAGGCTTGAAGCTGAGGGGCTGGTGTTTTTCCCGGGGTTTGCGCCGGGTAGAGGGATGAACGTGAAAGGCCCTACGCCGAATCCGGTGGCGCGGGCGGATTTTGCGATGGTTGAATGAGGTCGCAGCGCCATCACTTGCGCTACGACCAGATGTGCATGGAACTGAAACTAGGGCCTGAATGCAGGTATTGGCCGCGCATGGGAGGCTTGTTCATAGCCATACGCCAATGCCAGGAGGCTGGCTTCGCTCCAGCGTGCACCGAAGAATAATGCCGACGTGGGCAGCCCGTCTTCATCCGCTCCGGTAGGCACCATGATGCTGGGGTAGCCCGCCAGCGGAACGACATTCAACCCCGGTGAGCCGACATCGAGCACCACGGCATCCAGTTGGTGCTGCACCAGGACGTCATCGATGGCGGCGGCGTTTTCACTCTGGATGGTCTGCCACAGTTGCTCGTAGGTAAGTGGGTCAAACACCAGGTTGTTGGCCGCGATCAACACGCTTTGCCCATGGTCTTCGACCCCAGGTATGCGTTGATTGAAACGGACAAGGTCTTCCAGGCTCTTGATGGGCAGGCCGGTGCGTTGCGCGAGGTATTCAGGCAGGTGTCGTTTGATTCCCATGGACAGGGCCTCCTCCACCTGCGCCGACTGCGGGTCTTTGAGCTCGATGGGTATCAATTTTGCGCCGGCGGCCTGCATGACTTCCAGCGCCCGGGAAAACTGAGGATCGCTCTGCGCGGCCTCGCCGCTCACATCGAACTTGAGTGGGTAACCGAGGCGTCGCCCCACCAGCGAACCAGGTCGCAGCAATGCCGTGTAGTCCACGCCATCGAGGGCTCGGGGTTTACTGACCGGATCGGCGGCGTCATTGCCCGTCATGGCGTTGAGCAGCAGTGCCGCATCGCGAACGCTGCGAGCCATCGGCCCAGGGGTGTCGAGTTTGTGTGTCACAGCGACAATGCCACTGCGACTCAACAACCCCACGGTGGGCTTGACCCCCACCACCCCATTGAGCGATGCCGGACAGATAATCGAGCCGGCGGTTTCCGTCCCTACGCTCAAGGGTGCAAAACCTGCGGCTACTGCCGCACCGGACCCGGAGCTTGAACCGCAGGGCGTCTGGCTTAACAGATGCGGGTTCCTGGTTTGCCCGCCTCGGCCACTCCAGCCGTCGGGGACCGCGGGGTCACGAAAGTTTGCCCACTCGCTGAGGTTGGTCTTGCCCAGAATGATCGCGCCTGCGGCCCTTAGCCGTTGCACGATAAAGGCATCCTCGGCGGCGGGTTGCCCGATCATGGCCAATGATCCGGCGCTGGTCTGCATCTGGTCAGACGTATCGATGTTGTCTTTCAACAACAGCGGAATACCGTGCATGGGGCCGCGAACATGCCCGCGTTCTCGCTCACGATCCAGCGACCTGGCAATCGCCAGCGCATCGGGGTTGAGCTCGATGACCGAATTGATCGTGGGTCCGTTTTTATCGAGCCTGTCGATGCGTTGTTGCAGGTGTTGCACCAGCGCCTCGGCACTCAGCTGGCCGCGCTGCATTTCCTTGCTGATTTCATCGACACTCAAGTACTCCAATGGTTGTGCGTTGGCGTAGCTTGCGATCGAAAGCAGAACGATCTGGGTCAGCCGCGTCATGCAGCCTTTTATCCTTACATCCATGTGAATGACATCCTTGTGGTAGCGAGTGAATGAGCTCACTCGCTTTCCAGCCTACAGACATGGCCGGAAATGTCCGTCATCACTTGCCCACGGGTCACATAGGAAAACTCGCCTTGACCTGTAGTGCTTCACACCAGGCTTTGCTGATCCTGGTAGACCTGCTGTTCGACTTCATACCACCACGCCGTACCGCGCTGCGCCGCCAGCATATTGAACACCTCGCCCATCCGCGGCGTGGTGATCGAGACATTGCGCTCCCAGGCCAGGGCCAGGATGCGGTCGAAGGGTTCGTACCAGGCATGCGTCGACAAATCGAAGGTGCCGTTGTGAATCGGCAGCAGCCAGCGCCCCTTGAGGTCGAGGTGGGCTTGCAAGGTTTGCTCAGGCTGCATGTGCACATGGGGCCAGTCGACGTTGTAGGCGCCGGTTTCCATGAGGGTCAGGTCGAAAGGGCCGTATTGTTCACCAATGCGTTTGAAGCCGTCGAAGTAGCCGCTGTCGCCACTGAAAAAGATCCGCGTATCGCCATCGATCATCACCCACGAGGCCCAGAGGGTGCTGTTGCCATCGAACAGGCCGCGACCGGAAAAGTGCTGCGAGGGGGTGGCGACGAACTGGATGCCCTCGACCTCGGTACCCTGCCACCAGTCCAGCTGGCGGATTTTGCTGGCGTCGATTCCCCACTTGATCAGGGTGTCACCCACGCCCAGCGGGGTCAGGAAGTACCTGGCCTTGTCGGCAAGCTTGAGCACCGCGTGATAGTCCAGGTGATCGTAATGATCGTGGGACAGGATCACCGCTTCAATCGGCGGCAATTGCTCGAGGCTGATCGGCGGCTGGTGAAAACGCTTGGGGCCGGCCCATTGCACGGGGGAGGCGCGTTCGGCGAAGACCGGGTCGGTGATCCAGAATTTGTCCCGCAGCTTGAGCAATACCGTGGAATGACCGAGGCGATAGACGCTGTGGTTGGGCGCTGCCAGCAACGCCGCTTGCGTCAGGGGTTGCATCGGTACAGGCGCCGTCGGCCGGGTGTTGCGCGGTTTGTGGAACATCGCGTTCCAGAGGATGCGCAAGGTTTTGCCAAGGCTTAAACGCTGAATCGGCCTGTGGTTTTGAAACTGTCCTTGAGCCTGTCGGGAAGCTTCAGGTTGGGAGGCGCTGTTCGCCGCGGAAGTTGATTTGGCCATGGGGCAATGACTCCAGGAAAACCGCAGGCTTCACGGTTTTCCGTTTTTGGGACGATAAATGGCCGAGACACGCACGCATCAGCCGAGCACTCTAGTTTTACCGGGCAGGATTAACAAAACATTACACTGCACAGTGTAGTTTCAAGGTTGCATCAAAGCCGATCACAAGTAAACTACCGAGTGTAATTTTCCTTTCTTCCTGCCGAAGCGTATTTATGACAGCTCCACAGCGCCTCACCGACCGCAAACGCGAAGCCATCATTCAGGCGGCGATTGTCGAATTCCGTGCCAATGGATTCGACATCACCAGCATGGACAGGATTGCCGCCACCGCCGGTGTGTCCAAGCGCACGGTGTACAACCATTTCCCCAGCAAGGAAGAGTTGTTCGCTGAAATCCTCAATCAATTGTGGGTCCGGGTCACGGCGGAACAGGAAGTGCCTTACCGTCCCGACCTGCCCCTGCGTGACCAGATGCGTCATATGCTGACGGTAAAGCTTTTGGTACTGAGCGATGAAAATCTGCTCGATCTGGCGCGGGTGGCCATCGCCGCCACCATCCATTCTCCCGAGCGCGCGCAAAGCATGGTGACGCGAATGGGGGAGCGCGAAGAAAACCTCACTATATGGATTCGAGCCGCCCAGGCCGATGGACGCCTGAAAGCGGTCGCCCCGGAATTTGCCGCGCAACAGCTCCATGGCATGCTCAAATCCTTTGCCTTCTGGCCGCAGATTTCCCTGGGCTTGCCGGCTTTGTCGACCGAGATGCAAGGCACCGTGGTGGAATCGGCGCTGGACATGTTCCTGGCCTGCTATCAGGTGCAATAATTGACAATCTCGACAGCGGCGTCGAAGAACTGCTCGCTTCAATGTGTACGGCGCAATGTGTTTCAGAATGAAACTCGTGCCGAGGCTATAGTGAGCCTCAGTCCCAGCGCCTGCAGAGAGCATCATGAATTCCACGAGCAACGAAACCACCGCCCCCGTCGATCACCTGCGTTTCCATCGCCGTCATGCCCACCTGGCGCCGACCTTCGGCAATGACAAATTCGCCCTGCGTGCCGAGGCCTTTGCGCGGTTCTTCGGTACACCGACCTTTCTCGGCGCACAAACACTGATCGTGGTGATCTGGGTGTGCCTGAACCTGTTCGGTGTCACCCACTTCGATGCCTACCCGTTCATCCTGCTCAACCTGGCTTTCAGCCTGCAATCGGCCTATGCCGCCCCCCTGATCCTGTTGGCCCAGACCCGTCAGGCCGCGCGGGACAAAGCGCAATCCGATGCCGATGCGCAACACCGCGAAGCGCTGGCGATCGCCAACAGTGAGCGACAGGCGGAAGCGGCGAAAAACACCGCGCAACTGCTGGCACTGCTTGAGCAGAACACCCGCCTCACGGAAATGACCAAGGCCCTCACCGAGCGCATCGAAAACCTGACCACGGAAATGCATCAGCACTTCGTGCACAAGGACCAACCTAAGGCCTGAACGGCCTAGGGCAACTTGAGCGCCCGCCCCAACTCGTCAAACAGCGTCACCACCGAGCGCAAGGCGCGGCAATCCGGGCGGGTCAGCAGCCACAGCGCGGTGTCGTATCCGTGCAACGGCTCGCCCAGTGGCTGTAATCCATCACCGATCAGAAAGTCCGGCAACGCCGCCACGCCCAACCCCGCTCGCACCAGTTCGGTGACCGACAGCATGCTGTTGCAGCGATAAGCCGGCATCACCCCAGGCATTGCCTGACGTCGCCAGGCCACTGTCGGGTGATCGGGCAGGAAGTCGTCAGGGGCGATCCAGGTCAGTGACACCAGATCGGTCGCATCGACCCCTTGCAGATAACCGGCGCTGGCACACACCCGGTAGCCAATCCCTGCAAGGCGTCGCCCCACCAGGTGCTCAGGTGGCGTACGGGTCAGGCGCAAGGCGATGTCGGCATCGCGGCGGCTGAGGTTGGCAAAGTCGTTGGAAGTACTGAGTTCAAGGATCAACGCCGGATAGTTCGGCATGAACTGCGCCAGCGCCGGCAGCAGTAAGCCTTGCAGGACCGAATCGGTGCAGGTCAGGCGCACGGTGCCGCTGACCACTTCACCGCCCTGCTCCACGCCGACCCTGGCGGCTTCCAAAGCCTGTTCGGCGCGCTCGGCCTGTTCCGCCAGGGCCTGCGCCAAGGTCGTGGGCAGGTAGCCGGCGCGACTTTTTTCGAACAACGGCTGGCCCAGTGCGGCTTCCAGTCGACGCACGGCGCGAAACACCGTCGAGACATCCACTTTCATCAGCTGCGCGGCCCGGGCCAGAGAGCCGCCGCGCACCAATGCGAGCACCAAGGCCAGGTCTGGGTAGTCCAGTCGATAGTGCGTCGCTGCATTGATCACTTGGGATAACGCCAATATTGAGTGCGTGAACGCCAATCTATAGTGGCTGCCAGGAATCAACAAGCGCCGAGGTCACCCATGGAAAACCGCGTCATTCGCATCGCCCTGATAGGCGATCAGGACCCTCAAGTCACCGCCCACCAGGCCATCCCGGTGGCGCTCGGCATGGCCGTCAAACACAGCGGGCGAAACGTGCAAGGGCAGTGGCTGGCCACCGATAGCTTGCATGCCAACACGCCGCTCGCCGGGTTCGACGGTTTCTGGTGCGTGCCCGCCAGCCCGTATCGCAGCATGAACGGTGCCTTGCGGGCGATTCGCTTTGCCCGTGAACAGCGGCGACCTTTCCTCGGCACCTGCGGCGGGTTTCAACACGCGGTGCTGGAATATGCGCGCAACGTGCTCGGCTGGGCGGATGCCGAACATGGCGAGACGGCTCCCGATGCAGCGCGGGCATTGCTCACGCCGCTGGCGTGTTCACTGGTTGAGGCGGTCGACATTATTCATTTGCGGGAAGGCTCGCTGATCGCCAGGGCATATGAAACCTGTGAAATTCGTGAGGGCTATCGCTGCCGCTACGGAGTGAATCCCGAGTTCGAACGGGAACTGCTCAAGCACGCGCTTCATGCCGTCGGCCATGATGCCGAACACGGTTTGCGCGCGGTCGAGCTCAGCGGTCATCCGTTCTTTGTCGCCACGCTGTTCCAGCCGGAACGCGCTGCCCTCGAGGGTACCCTGCCGCCGCTGGTGCGGGCCTTGATCGCAGCGTGCGTGGAGCGGCGGTCATGATTGCTGCGCCCTATTACGCAGTGATCTTCACTTCGCTACGAACCGATGGTGACCAGGGGTACGCCGAAGCGGCCGAACGGATGGTGGCGCTGGCGCGTGAGCAGCCGGGGTTCCTCGGTGTAGAGTCGGCGCGGGGCGATGATGGGCTGGGGATTACGGTGTCGTATTGGGCCAGTGAGGCGGCGATCCTGGCGTGGAAGCAGCATCCCGAACACCGGGCGATTCGTGAGCTTGGGCGTTCGACCTGGTATGCGCAGTGTCATACCCGGGTATGCCTTGTTGAGCGGGCCTATGAGTTCACCCCAACCCCTGTAGGAGCGGGCTTGCCAGCGATGACGGCCTGACATTTTGCGGCTGTACGCGATACCTGTGGGAGCGAGCTTGCTCGCGATGGAGGTCAACGATGACGCGGGGAGCCTGACACCCCACGGTGCTCTCAGGTTTTTCGCGAGCAAGCTCGCTCCTACAGGGGCCCGCCGCGCTGGACAGAACCGGAACGAAACCTCTCGATGGGACAAGAAGATCAAGATCAAAAGCCAAAGCAACAGCAACAGCAACAGCAACAGCGAGAAAGCCCACTAACCCCGCACCAAACTCCTCACCGCCGAAATCTCCGGCACTTCCCGCCTGTTCATATACACCCGCAGCGGTTCAGTGATGTTTATTCGGTCGTCGATGTTCTGATCCAGCAACAACTGGATCAACTCGCGCTTGAGCGTCATGGTCTGCTCCGGGCCCGGCACCCAGACGAATTCGCTGGTGGGGATGATGCCGTCGTCAGCCACGTCCATGCCGAACGAGTCTTCGCTGAAACGCACGATGTAGTGGCCAGTCTTGCGATTGAGGCCGACGAAGCCCTGGAGCTGGTCGGCGGCCTGGCAGATGAGCTGGGAAGTAATGCGCATGGAAACCTCACAAGAAGTGATCGATGGTTTACACGCATGGCCAGCGAATGGTTTTCCCTCTGCCGGGGAAGTTGCCGGGACGAAGAATAATGCAGACAAGAACACAAAAACGCTGACCGACATCAGCTTTCAACACGTTTATGTCGGTCTCGCGATAGCGCTGGCAACGCTCAGTTGTTAAAAGAGACCTCTTTGAAACCTGTCACGAAAGGATCTCGACCATGCCGGCCACCGTCACCCACAGCGCCCTGCTCCTGAGTTTGCTGCTTGGCCTCGGCCAGGCCCAGGCCGCCAGCGAGCCCGGCCCCGCCGCGCTGGCCACCCGAATGGGCATTCCGCACCCGGCGGTGATCGCCCACCGTGGCGCATCTTTCGATGCACCGGAATCCACCGCCGCCGCCTACAAACTGGCCCGCGACCTCGGCGCCGATTACCTGGAGCTGGACCTGCAGCGCAGCAAGGATGGCGTGCTGTTCGCCCTGCACGACAATAACCTGCAACGCACCACCGACGTCGCCAGCAAATTCCCCGAGCGCAAGGACAGCCCGGCCAATGCCTTCACCATGGCCGAGCTGAAAACCCTGGATGCCGGCAGCTGGTTCAACGTGGCCTACCCGGATCGCGCGCGTCCTGCGTTTGCCGGCCTGAAAATCCTCACCCTCGATGAAATCATCGACATCGCCCAAGGCAATCCGCTGCACAAGCCCGGCCTGTACATCGAGACCAAGGAGCCCAAGCAGTTTCCGGGCATAGAACACGACCTCAAGGAAAAACTCCAGGATCGCGGCTGGCTGAGCCCCGCGGGGTCGAAACTGGCTAAAAGCGAGCTGTCCGTCGGCCAGGGTAAAGGCAAGGTGGTGCTGCAAACGTTCGAGAAGAGCAGCCTCGAATTGCTGCAAAAGGAAATGCCACAGGTGCCGAAGATTCTGTTGTTGTGGATCGGTGAAGGCAACATCGAGCCAAAATCGACAGTGACCTTTGCTCAATCCGGCGACAAGGACAAAGCCGCTTACTACGCCAAACAGCAACCCAAGGACAAAGCCGAGTTCCAGCGCTGGGTCGACTACGCCAAGGCCCAGGGCGCGATCGGTACCGGCCCCTCCGCCGCGCTGACCCAGGGTGGCGATCAGAGCTACGCCGACCTGGTACAACCGTGGATGAACCAGTACACCCACGATCAGGGCCTGCTGGTCCACGTCTACACCATCGATGAAGCGGTGGATTACCAGATGGTCATGGCGGCTGGCGTCGACGGTATCTTCACCAACCGCGCCAGCGAGCTTCTGAAGTTCTATAAGCGCCCGGCGGCGGCGAGTGTGGCGCAGGTGATACGCAATAACGGCTATTGATTATTCGATTCAAGGGAATTTAAGTCTGAATTAAGTTGCCACAGTTATTCTGATCCCACTTAAACAGCTCATCCAAGGAAAGAAGCTTATGAAAACCCTGACTGCCCTGTTCGCCGCCGCAACCCTGACCCTCACCGCTGGCCTGGCCCAGGCTGATGTTCCCGTCGACCAGATCCCTCAGTTGGTCAAGGACGGCAAGATCAAGCCACTGGAGGAACTGAACCAGATCGTGCTGAAGCTGCACCCGGGTGCCACGATTACCGACAGTGACCTGGATAACCACTTCAATAGCTACGAGTACGAAGTGGAACTGCGCGACGCCAACAACGTTGAATGGGACGTGGACGTGAACGCCGCCACCGGCGAAGTCCTGAAGAACAAGAAAGACGACTGATGCACCCGAAAAAAAGCCGCACGATGCTCCCCATCGTGCGGCTTTTTTGCGTTTGGGTGACCGATCAGGCCGAGGTCACAAATCCGTCATCCAGCCTTGCGATGATGCGGCTCACGTGAACCTGTAAAACACGCGACAGGCGCCCCCCATGCGAGCCCTCATGAACCACAGCATGGATCACAGCCATCGCGATCCGGATCTGTTCGGCCTGCTTTACGGTTTCAGTTTTCGCCCCGGTGAGCGCGGCCAGGAAATCGATTCGGCCAGGGCCTTGCAGTACCTGCAACACCCGCAGGACGCCGAGCAATTTCTCTGGCTGCACCTGAACCTCGCCCATGCCGCGTGCGAGCGCTGGATGAAGAGCCACCTGGAACTGCCCGACGAGTTTTTCGAAGCCTTGCATGAAGGTTCACGATCGACGCGCATCGAACATGTCGATTCGGCGTTGCTGGCGGTGGTCAACGACGTGGTGTTCAACCTCAGCAGCATGACCTCCTCCGATGTCTCGACCCTGTGGGTCTGTGCCCGCAGTCGACTGATCATCAGCGCGCGCCTGCAACCGCTGCATTCGGTGGACAAGCTGCGCTCGTCGGTCAAGGCCGGTGAATGCTTCCGCTCGCCGCTGGAGTTGCTGGTGCATCTGCTGCGCGACCAGGGCGAAGTGCTGACCCAGATCGTGCGCAAGACCAGCCTGAGCGTGGATCAGATCGAAGATGAACTGCTGTCCTCGCGCCTGTCGACCAACCGCGCGGAACTGGGGGCCAATCGCCGGGTGCTGGTGCGCCTGCAACGCCTGCTGGCGCTGGAGCCGGGGTCGTTGCTGCGCCTGCTCAATCGCCCGCCACCCTGGCTGCAGAAGGAGGACGTCAAGGAACTGCGCAAGTCCACCGAGGAGTTTGCCTTGATCATCAACGACCTCACGGCGCTGGGGGAACGGATCAAGCTGTTGCAGGAGGAAATCGCCGCCAACCTCAACGAACAGAGCAACCGCACCCTGTTCACCCTGACGGTGGTGACGGTGCTGGCCCTGCCGATCAACATCATTGCCGGTTTCTTCGGCATGAACGTGGGTGGGGTGCCGCTGTCCCAGGACCCTGAAGGGTTCTGGATCCTGGTGGCGCTGGTGGCGACCTTTACCTTGATTGCGGGGCGTTGGGCGTTTCGCAAGCGCCAGGATTATTAAGATCAAAAGATCGCAGCCCCTGTAGGAGCTGCCGCAGGCTGCGATCTTTCAAGAACCATAAAAAACCAAACACTGACACAGGGCAGTCTCTCTGTAACATTTTGCAATGATCATGAACGACACTCCTTCCCTCCTCAGGAATGTCCGGCATGGCTACCCCCTCCTTTACCGCCGCCCCGGCGCCCACCAGCAGCGCCAAACCGCAATTCGATAAAAAACCCGGTGTGCTCACCCTCGTGGTGTTTTTTGCAGTGCTGGGCATCGGGCTGCTGTTCACCGCCTACAGCCTGATGCACGACATGAACGAACTCGGCACGGAGTTGACCACCTGGACGCCATTCATCCTGCTGGGCGTGGCCTTGCTGATTGCCTTGGGCTTCGAGTTCGTCAACGGTTTCCACGACACCGCCAACGCCGTCGCCACCGTGATCTACACACACTCGCTGCCACCGAATTTCGCGGTGGTCTGGTCCGGGTTCTTCAACTTCCTCGGGGTGCTGCTGTCCAGTGGCGCGGTGGCGTTCGGCATCATCGCGCTGCTGCCGGTGGAGTTGATCCTGCAAGTCGGTTCATCCGCCGGTTTCGCGATGATCTTCGCCCTGCTGATCGCCGCGATCCTGTGGAACCTCGGCACCTGGTGGCTGGGCCTGCCGGCCTCGTCGTCGCACACCCTGATCGGCTCGATCATCGGTGTCGGCGTGGCCAATGCGCTGATGCACGGGCGTGACGGCACCAGCGGCGTGGACTGGGCGCAGGCGACCAAGGTGGGTTACGCCCTATTGCTCTCGCCGCTGGTCGGCTTCGGCTGCGCCGCGCTGTTGCTGTTGGCCCTGCGGGCCTTCGTCAAGAACCGCGCGCTGTACAAGGAGCCCAAGGGCAACACCCCGCCGCCATGGTGGATTCGCGGCATGTTGATCCTGACCTGCACCGGCGTGTCCTTCGCCCACGGTTCCAATGACGGCCAGAAAGGCATGGGGCTGATCATGTTGATCCTGGTCGGGACCTTGCCGATGGCTTACGCACTGAACCGCACCATGCCTGCAGACCAGGCGTTGCAGTTCGCCGCCGTGGCCGAAGTGACCCAACAGGCGCTGGTCAAGAGTGCGCCGTTGCCGGCACCGGCCGATCCGCGACCGATCCTCTCCGATTACGTGCGCAGCAAGGAGGTCACGCCGCAACTGATCCCCGCCCTCGCGGCACTGGCCGGCAACATCGGTAATGAAGTGAAGGGCTATGGTTCGCTGTCCAAAGTCCCGGCCGAAGCCATGGGCAACGTGCGCAACGACATGTACCTGACCAGCGAAACCATCCGCCTGATGGACAAGAACAAGGTCGGTAACTTCGACGCCGATACCAACGGCAAACTGCAGCTGTTCAAGCAACAGATCGACAACGCCACGCGCTTCATTCCGTTGTGGGTGAAGATCGCCGTAGCAATTGCGCTGGGCCTGGGCACCATGGTCGGCTGGAAGCGCATCGTGGTGACCGTGGGCGAGAAAATCGGCAAGACCCACCTGACCTACGCCCAAGGCGCCTCGGCGGAAACCGTGGCGATGTTGACCATTGGCGCCGCCGACATGTTCGGCTTGCCGGTCTCGACCACCCACGTGTTGTCGTCAGGGGTGGCCGGGACCATGGTCGCCAATGGCGGCGGCTTGCAGATGAAGACCATCCGCAACCTGTTGATGGCCTGGGTGCTGACCTTGCCGGCGGCGATAGTGTTGTCGGGCAGTTTGTACTGGTTGTTCACCCAGATTTTCTGAATAAAGCAGCCCTTGCAGGAGCCCGGCTTGCCGGCGAAGGCGTCCGAAAGACCAACGCCATGTTGGAGGACGCCTTCGCCGGCAAGCCGGGCTCCTACAGGTTACGCGTTACAGGTAGAGCGAATGACCAACCGCTCCCGCACCACGTCATACACCCAGTGGTAAACGTAGGTGTACGGCAGGAAAAACAGCAGCACGCCGATATCCAGCAGGAACGCTTGCCACAGACTGACTTTCAGCCACCACGCAATCAACGGTACGCCGAGGGCGACCAGCCCGCCTTCGAACAACAGCGCGTGCACCACGCGGATCCAGGCGTTGTGCGCAATGGCGAAACGCTTGAGCACGCGGTCGAACAGACCGTTGAAGACCACGTTCCACGCCAGGGCCAACACGGCAATGACCACTGTGACAGCGCCCATTTCCAGCATCGGTTTGTCCATGATCCAGGCCAGCAATGGCGTACAGATCAGGATGGCCAGCAGTTCGAAACCAATGGCCTGGAAAATACGTTCGGTAATGGATTTATTGGCGCTCATGGCCCGACTCCTTGAGTGACGATGGTTGCCATCATCCATCTTCTTACCGATACTTCATAACCAATAACCATCGATCAAGGCGATAGTTCATGGCATCCCAGGAAGTGTTGCAGGCGTTCGTCCAGGCCGCGACCCAAGGCTCGTTTTCCGCGGCGGCACGCAAATTGGGCCGTAGCCAGTCGACCATCAGCGCCGCCGTGGCCAGCCTGGAAATCGATCTGAACCTGACCCTGTTTAACCGCAGCAGCCGCAAGCCCAGCCTGACCCCCGCCGGGCACGTCGTACTGCAACGGGCCGAAGATATCCTGGCCGCCACCAGCCGGCTGGAGATGACCGCCAGCCAATTGTCCCAGGGCGTCGAGGCGAAGCTGACCGTGGCGCTTTCCGACACCTACCAGTCCGATCGTTTCGAAGTGGCACTCAGCGCCTTCGAGCAGCGTTATCCAGACCTGGAACTCGAATGCCTGATTGCCGAATGCGAGGACCTGGTGGCACTGGTGCAAAGCGGTCGGGCCCACGTCGCCTTCGCCGAAATGCAGGACAGCTACCCGCCTGACCTGGTCAGCTCGACCGTGGACGAACGCACGGAATTCGCCCTGTTCGTGTCGCGTAAACATCCGCTGGCCAAGCAGAAAAATATTGACCAGGACACGCTGCAACAGCATCGCGAGCTGCGCCTGGCGACCATCGTCAATCCCTATGAAAGCCGCGCCAAGGGCAGGGTCTGGTCGGCACCGAGTTACCTGATGCTGCTGGAAATGGCCCAGGGCGGATTTGGCTGGGCGCCACTGCCACGCTGGTTGGTAGGGCGTTTTGGCGCGGGGACGTTGCAGGAGTTGGAGGTGCGCGGCTGGCCGAAAACGGTGTCGGTGGATGCCTTGTGGTCGCGCTTGCATCCGCCGGGGCCGGCGGGCAGCTGGTTGCTGGGCAAGATGCTGGAATAGGGGTGTAGCTACTGGCCTCTTCGCGAGCAAGCCCGCTCCCACAGTGATCACTGCTGTACACAAAATTTGTGGTCGACTCATTACCCTGTGGGAGCGGGCTTGCTCGCGAAGGGGCCAGCAAACATCACATCACTCCAACGCCCGCAACCGAGCCTCGATAAACCGCCGCTCCGGCGCCTGCTGCGTCAACTCCAGCGCCCGCTCATAGGCCGCCCGCGCCTGCTCCACCCTGCCCAACTGCCGACAGAACTCCGCCCGCGCCGAATGCGCCAGGTGGTAATCGAGCAAATCCCCCCGCGCCAGAATCGCCTCGACCAGCGTCAGCCCCGCCAACGGCCCATCGCGCCTGGATATCGCCGCCGCCCGGTTCAATTCGATCACCGGCGACGGCCACGCTCGCAGCAACACGTCATACAGCCCGACGATCTGCACCCAGTCGGTTTCCTCGATCGACGGCGCTTCGGCATGCACCGCGGCAATCGCCGCTTGCAGGCAATACGGGCCGAATCGCCGAGTACCCAATGCCCGCTCCACCAGCGCACAGCCTTCGGCGATCATCTGCTCGTCCCACAGCGAGCGGTCCTGGTCATCCAGCAAAATCAGGTCGCCGTCCGCGCAGGTCCTGGCCAGGCGTCGGGACTCGTGCAACAACATCAACGCCAGCAAGCCCATGACCTCCGGCTCCGGCAGCAACTCCAGCAACAAACGCCCCAGGCGAATCGCTTCGCGGGTCAGGTCTTCGCGGGTCACTTGCGCGCCGCCGGACGCCGAATAGCCTTCGTTGAACACCAGGTAAATCACCCGCAGCACGCTGTCGAGGCGCTCGGGCAGTTCCGCCAGGGATGGCACCTGATAGGGGATTTTCGCGTCACGAATCTTCGCCTTGGCGCGCACGATGCGCTGGGCGATGGTGGCGGGTGCCGAGAGAAAGGCCCGGGCGATTTCTTCCGTGGTCAGGTCGCAGACTTCGCGTAGCGTCAACGGCACCTGGGCGTCTGCCGCCAGTGCCGGGTGACAACAGGTGAAGATCAGGCGCAGGCGATCGTCTTCCACGTCTTCTTCACTCCAGTCGGCCTGCTCCAGCGCCTCCAGCTGCGCCTGTAACAATGGCCGCGAAGCATTGAACCGCGCGCGCCGGCGCAGCACATCAATGGCCTTGAAACGCCCGGTGGACACCAGCCAGGTACGGGGATTGTCTGGCACGCCGTCCTGCTGCCAACGTTCCACGGCAACGAAAAACGCTTCGTGCAAGGCCTCCTCGGCCAGGTCGAAATCGCCGAGCAGGCGAATCAGGGTCGCCAGGATCCGTCGCGACTCCTGGCGATAAACCTGCTCGACCCTGGCCTGTACCGGCAGCCCCGGCATCTTAAGGATTCAACTGCCGGACGGGGCGCACTTCGACACTGCCGACCCGTGCCGCCGGGATGTTCCCGGCGACCTGCAGGGCTTCGTTGAGGTCCTTGGCATCGATCAGGTAGAAGCCGGCCAACTGCTCCTTGGTTTCGGCGAACGGGCCATCGGTGATCGACAACTTGCCGTTGCGCATGCGCACCGTGGTGGCGGTCTGCACCGACTCCAGCGCCTCGGCGGCAACCATCCGGCCGCTGCCCTGGATTGCCTCGGCATAGGCCATGCACTCCTCGTCCTTGGGACTTTCCGGCAGCGAATGCAGCAGGCGCTCATCGCTGTAGACCAGGCATAAATACTTCATCGCGCTCTCCCGATTGAACGGATCAACTATGGTCGCAGATGGGCCGTTTCGCACGGCTTGCCGACGATCAGGGTTCCAGGTTGAACAAGGTCGTGCCGCTCATCATGTCGAACGGGGCCGACCAGTGTTCGTGGACGATGCGCCATTGCCCGGCCTCGCGCCGGTAGCAGGCGGTCACGCGCATCCAGCAGGCCTGGGTTTCGCCCTTCTCGTTGGTGCCGCCGCAATGGGCCAGCCAATGGGCGAAGGCGATGTGCTCGTCGGCCACGATGTTCATGTGGTCGAAATCAAACTTGTGCTGGCCCTGGCACATTTCCATGCATTCCAGCCAATGCGCGCGATAGGCCGCCTTGCCGCGAAATTGCAGGGCCTTGACGGCGTCGTAGGAGACGATGTCGTCGGCGTACAGGGCCATGATTTTATCGACGTCCTTCGAGATGACCGCCTCACGGTAATTGGCGATCAGGGTCTGGATTTCATTGGTATCACTCATGGTGGTTCTCCGTGGTTTTTCTTGGAAGACACCCTTAGTCGTCCGGCGATCCGCCAGATCGACAGTCGAAATAAAAATAATCCACGAGCGCAAACTCGCTAGAATCCGAGGCTCATTTCTATTGGAAAAAGGACACTCCAGTGACAGCCCGACTCGTGCCTTACGAAAGCCTGAATGCGCTGCAGCGCCAGCAGGTGGAGGCCATCGAAGTGCATCCGGAACAGATCAGGTTTTCCGGCGACATTCACGGTGCATTGCACACCCTGCTATCGAAGCCCGGCCCCGGCGTCAAAGGCTTTGCCTTGCTGGCTGATGCGGTGCCGGTTGCCTTTCTGCTGCTCAAACGCCCACCGGTGTTGCCCGCCTGGGCTGACGAACACAGCGCTACGCTGCACGCTTTGCAGGTCGATCAACGCGCCCAGGGCAAGGGTTATGGCAAGGCTTGCCTGCAAGCGCTGCCCGAAGCGGCGCGCCTGGCGTGGCCGGAAATCCGCGGGCTGGAATTGTCGGTGGATGCCGATAACGATGCCGCCATTGCGCTGTATGCCAGGTATGGTTTCGTCGACAGTGGCGAGGCGTACAAGGGGCGGATCGGGTATGAGCGGCGGATGGGCCTCGTGTTCTGACTGACACACATGTCCCCTGTAGGAGCGAGCTTGCTCGCGAAGGTCGTCAACGATAACGCGTGCATTCTGGATAAACGCGGTGTGCCTGGGTTCTTCGCGAGCAAGCTCGCTCCTACACGGGGTCTGCGTCGGGTTCAGAGATTGAGCACCATCTCGTGCCACGCCATGCCGCCATGGTCGGACGCCGAGGGCTTGACGTAGGCAAAGCCAAAGCCTGCATACAGCGGAATATGCCGCTCCTTGCACATCAGGTCGATGCTGGTTTTCCCCATCCCGCGCATGCGCTCGATGAACTCGCCCATCAAGTGCTTCGCCAGGCCCTGGCCCTGATAGTCCGGGTGCACCACCACCGACATGATCACCACGTGCGGTCCGGCCGGGTCGTGGCCGATCAGTTCCTTGAAAGCCTCGTCGGACATTTCAACCTGGAACGCCGCGCCGGAATTGATGAAACCGGCGACCACGCCGTCCACTTCAGCAACGATGAAACCCTCGGGCCAAGTGGCGATGCGGGTGGCGATTTTCTCCCGGGTCGCGGCTTCGTCGCCTTCGTAGGCAAGGGTTTCGATGGCGTAGCAGCGGTCCAGGTCAGCAGGCGTGACGTGGCGGATGACAGTGTTCATGGCAGCTCGGAATCGGCGAGGGAAAGACCGGGGATGATAAATCAGCAACGGCGCAACATCGAGAGACGAACCGGCTGATCCGCCTCCCGAAGCACTTGTCACGCCTTGAGCGGTAGCCAGAGTTCCAGCGTGCCGGTATTGAGCCTGGGGTTGAAGTCTTCGCTGTAGCGTTCGAATTCCGGGGCGTTCAACAGCTCGCGCCCGGACTGCGGCAGCCAGGTGCCATGGATGTACTGGAAGGTCTGCGGCAAGGTGTCCAGCGAGCCTTTGTGTTCGAACACCACATACTGCTGAGGCTGAACTTCTACCCAGCGGTACTGTTCAGGCAAATCATCGAGCTTGCTGATCTCGACGCCAGCGATGTAATCAAAGCCGCCCTTGCCGTCGAAATTGCAGCAGACGCCGTAGGTCACTTCGCCTTTTTGCCCCGGAACATTGCCAATGTGAGGGGTGAATTTTTCCCAGAGATCAGGAATGCCTTTTACGGTTTGCTGGGTAAATTGTCCGCCAAGCCCCGCAATCAGCAGGAAGTGACCGTGTTCGAAGCGTGGTTCCGTCACTTCGACGCGTGTTTGCTCATCCATGACTCGACTCCTGGAAGTAAAAGTGGATTCGGCTGGGAGTATAGAAGCCAAACCCGATTCGCCCAGTTACAGGGTGTGCAACTGCTCGACGGCGGCTGCACCGACAAACTCGTTGTAACCCGATAGGATCACGTACACCGCGAAATAGCAGAAGATCGCCGCCGATGCCATATAGGAATAGCGCAGCAAATTGTCACCGAGCAACTTGCCGCCGTGACTCGCCGCGAAGCACAGGCCAGCGGACCACAACAGCCCGGCGCAGAGGAATCCACCGAGGAACAAGGCCGAGCTGAGCGCACCGCCGCCACCGGAGCGGGCGATCAACGTGCCACCAACCGCGGCGAACCAGAGAATGGCGCTGGGCGACGACATGGCGAGAAAAATCCCACGGAAAAACTCCTTGCGATGGGAGTTGTGGCCGACCTCGGCGGTTTCGGCCAGCAGCGCCTCATGGTGGATCGCCGAGTAGATCATCTTCGCCGCGAAATACACCAACAGCGCCGAACCACCGATCCATAGCACCCAGCGCACCGTTTCGTATTGCAGCAACACGGTCATGCCGGCCAGCGCCAACACGGCGTAGATCAGGTCGCCGACGCAGGTGCCCAGCCCCAGGGCGAAGCCTTGAAAGTATCCGCGTTGCATCGCCAGGGTGATCATCGCGATATTGGCCACGCCGATGTCCAGGCACAGCGACAGGCTCAACAAGAAGCCACTGGTAAACTCCATCTAACCCTTTCCTTCGCAAAATTTTGTTTACTTTGAGGCTGGACAGTCTGCCACAGCTGCCATTACATTCCGCCACAGGTCACCGCAGTGACCAGCGTCGCTCGGACGGTTCCGGGCGCTTACGTTATCCGAGGCAACAATGGCCGAACAAGGTTCGCCGCGCCGCTTTGCGCGCATAGATCGACTCCCCCCCTACGTTTTCAACATCACCGCCGAGCTGAAGATGGCCGCCCGTCGTCGTGGCGAAGACATCATCGACTTGAGCATGGGCAACCCCGACGGCGCCACGCCGCCGCACATCGTCGAAAAACTGGTGACCGTCGCCCAGCGCGAAGACACCCATGGCTACTCCACGTCCAAGGGCATTCCGCGCCTGCGCCGGGCCATTTCCAATTGGTACAAGCAACGCTACGAGGTCGACATCGACCCGGAAAGCGAAGCCATCGTCACCATCGGTTCCAAGGAAGGCCTGGCACACCTGATGCTGGCCACCCTCGACCAGGGCGACACCGTGCTGGTGCCCAACCCGAGCTACCCGATCCACATCTATGGTGCCGTGATTGCCGGCGCCCAGGTGCGTTCGGTGCCGCTGGTGCCGGGCGTGGACTTCTTCGCCGAACTGGAACGGGCGATTCGCGGTTCGATCCCGAAACCGAAGATGATGATCCTCGGCTTCCCGTCCAACCCCACCGCCCAGTGCGTGGAGCTGGATTTCTTCGAGCGAGTGATCGCCCTCGCCAAGCAATACGACGTACTGGTGGTGCATGACCTGGCCTACGCCGACATCGTCTACGACGGCTGGAAAGCCCCGTCGATCATGCAGGTGCCCGGCGCCAAGGACATCGCCGTCGAATTCTTCACCCTGTCCAAGAGCTACAACATGGCGGGCTGGCGCATCGGTTTCATGGTCGGTAACCCGGAACTGGTCAACGCCCTGGCGCGGATCAAGAGCTACCACGACTACGGCACCTTCACCCCGCTGCAAGTAGCGGCCATTGCCGCGCTGGAAGGCGATCAGCAATGTGTGCTCGACATCGCCGAGCAGTACAGGCAGCGGCGCAACGTGCTGGTCAAAGGCCTGCATGAACTGGGCTGGATGGTGGAAAACCCGAAAGCGTCGATGTACGTCTGGGCCAAAATTCCCGAGGCCTACGCGCACTTGGGCTCGCTGGAGTTCGCCAAGAAACTGCTGGCCGAAGCCAAGGTCTGCGTCTCGCCGGGTGTCGGTTTTGGCGAGTACGGCGACGACCATGTGCGATTCGCCCTGATCGAGAATCAGGACCGGATTCGCCAGGCCGTGCGCGGGATCCGCGGAATGTTCCGGGCGGATGGGCTCGTCACCAAATCCAACGCCTGACACATAACAACTGTGGGAGCGGGCTTGCTCGCGAAAGCGGTGTATCAGTCAACATTGATGGTGTTTGACACACCGCATTCGCGAGCAAGCCCGCTCCCACATTTGGTTTTGCCCTGGTAGTTCTGTCAGTTCCCGGCTCTGGAACAACCTGTAATGCTGAAGGCCTTTATTGACTCGTCGTCAAACAAAGAGGCTTCCCATGTCCCCATTCAATCCCGCCAATCACACATCCCGCCCCTGGCAACAAACCTTGCTGTTGGCGAGCGACTGCAAAAACTCTGTGCTCGCCGAAATGGATGGCGCCATCAATCGCATGGCGTACACCCCCTATGGTCAGCAATCCGCCCTGTGGAACGCCTGGACGCACCTGGGATTCAACGGTGAACTGCGCGAGGCGAGAACTGATTGGTATTTTTTGGGGAATGGTTATCGCACCTACAACCCGCGATTGATGCGCTTTCACAGCCCGGACAAATTGAGTCCGTTCGGAAAAGGTGGATTGAATGCTTATATGTATTGTGGGGGTGAGCCGGTGATGCGCGCGGATCCGACGGGACGATCCTTTTTAAATGCAGTCATCGGCAAAGTATTCAAGGTTTGGGATTTCTTTTCACTGAACAATAATTCCAGCGGTCCGCTACGAAATACGTTGCCAGTAACGGCGAGGTCGGGAAAAAACGGTTTTTTGGAGGTGGCGAGCGGCATTGTTGCAATGACCGAAAAGAATAGACGCCCCCCAATTATATCGACTGGGGGAAAAAGCCGACGACACGCCGCCCCCTCATGGAAGGGTATACAAGGCAGCGATCGCTCCAACACCCTACGCGTTCACTGGGCAGCGCAGACCGATAGTTTGGGAACCTCGAAGCACACCACGACAACGCCTGCTGCGCCAAGTGAGTCCAGTTCTCGCAGACCCTCTATCAGCAGCAACTCCAGCTCTGCTTCCACTCCCAGCACTGTCAGCACCATTTCGAGCATAAGCCAATACAGTAATGATTCAGGTTATGCGAGCTCTAATCCAGGCTCCATCAGAAGTAATGGTTCTGCCGACAATCAACTCCAAGCGCGTCTTGATGACCTTCGAAAAAACTAGCCCCTGATGCAAAGCACTGTGGGAGCGAGCCTGCTCGCGAAGGGGGCGTGTCAGTCAACATGGATGCTGATTGACACACCGCTTTCGCCAGCAGGCTGGCTCCCACATTTGTCTTGCGGTGTTGCTTAGACGAACAGCGACAACAACAGGATAAAGCCCAGGCCGACTACGGAGAGGATGGTTTCCATCGCCGTCCAGGTCTTGAAGGTTTCGGCCACGGTCATGTTGAAGTACTGCTTCACCAGCCAGAAACCAGCATCGTTAACGTGGGACAGGATCAACGAACCGGCACCGGTCGCCAACACCAGCAGCTCACGGTTCACGCCCGGAATCATCCCCACCACCGGCACCACGATGCCAGCGCCGGTAATGGTTGCCACGGTCGCCGAACCGGTCGCGATGCGGATCACCGCCGCCACCAGCCAGGCCAGCAGGATCGGCGAGATCTGTGCGTTGACCGCCATATGACCGATCACGTCACCCACGCCGCTGGTCACCAGCATCTGCTTGAAGCCACCGCCGGCACCGATGATCAGGATGATCGCAGCGGTCGGCGCCAGGCTCGCATCCAGCCATTTCATCATTTGGCTGGAACCGATGCCCTGCTTGTAGCCGAAGGTGTACAGCGACAGCAGCAAGGCCAGCAGCAACGCCGAAATCGGGTGACCGATCAGGTCCATGAACGAACGGAAGATGTTGCCATCCGGCAGCGCCACGTCGGCAAAGGTCTTGAGCAGCATCAGGAATACCGGCAACAGCACGGTCACCAGGGTGATGCCGAAGCTCGGCAGTTCAGCCGAATCCGTTTCGCGGGCCAGTTGATCCACCAGTTCCTGGTTCGGGTGACCAGGGATGTGCTTGGCAATGAACGTACCGAAGATCGGGCCAGCGATGATGGCGGTTGGCAGCGCAACGATCAGGCCGTACAGAATGGTCTTGCCGATGTCGGCACCGAATACGCCAATGGCCAGCAACGGACCCGGGTGCGGCGGCACCAGGCCGTGTACCGCGGACAGACCCGCCAGCAGCGGGATACCGATCTTGATGATCGACACGCCGGTGCGTCGGGCAACGATGAACACCAGTGGAATCAGCAGTACGAAGCCGATTTCGAAGAACAGCGGAATGCCGACCAGGAAGGCCGCGAACATCATTGCCCACTGCACCTTGTCCTTGCCGAAAGCGCGGATCAGGGTCTGGGCGATCTGGTCCGCCCCGCCCGACTCGGCCATCATTTTGCCGAGCATTGTGCCCAGCGCGAGGATGATGCCGACGAAACCGAGCACGCCACCGAAGCCGTCCTGGAACGCCTTGATGATGGTGCCGATCGGCATGCCGGAAGTCAGGCCGAGGAAGGCGGCGGCAATGATCAGGGCAAGAAAGGGGTGCAACTTGAACTTGGTAATCAGGACGATAAGCCCGATCACCGTAACCACTGCGTCGAGCAGCAGGAACGTCTCGTGGGACATGCCAAACATTAGGGGTGTCTCCTGGTTGTTGTTGTTATTAAAGCGGGTTAATCAGAAGTCGCGTGGACAGCGCTGTCTTTGCAAGCACGTTCATACCGCCTGCTTCAGGCCGTTGGCCTGCCACCAGGTGTGGGCCTGAACGGCCAGTTCTTCAACGCTGTGGATCGAGGCATTGAGCGCCAGTGTCAGCGGCTCGCCCTTGGGAGACTCGAGGGTGGCGAACTGACTTTCGATCAAGGTGGCCGGCATGAAATGACCCGGGCGATGGGAGACGCGTTCAGCGGCAACTTCCGGGGTCAACTCCAGGAACACGAAGCCCAGGCCCGGCAAGGCGCTGCGCAGGCGTTCGCGGTAGATGTGCTTGAGCGCCGAGCAGGTCAGCACCGGGCGCTGGCCCATGGCATCGATACGGCGCAGTTCATCGCACAGGCTGTCGAGCCAGCCGGCACGGTCTTCATCGTTCAGGGGGATCCCCGCGCTCATCTTGTCGATATTGGCGGCAGGGTGGAAAGAGTCGCCTTCAATGGCAGTGGCGCCGCTCAATTGGCACAGGGCCTCGCTGACGCACGTCTTGCCGCAACCGGCAACGCCCATGATGACCAGGGCGGTGATGGGATGATTCATGTAACACCTCAGCGCGCAGACAGCGCTACCTTTGCCAGTTATGACACTAGACCAAAAGCAGAAGTTGCCGACGCCTTTCTTGTCATTTTGTGGGTTGCAGCATGTGTGTTCCCAACGCCAAAAAGCGAGGATCAGGCGAACCCCCGCTCACGCATTTGCAGCTGCATCGAGACAGCGCTACCTTAGTGCCTTGAATTTTGTTTGGCAAGCCGTCGATGACTCCAACTAAAAACGATAAAAATACCCGCACCACTGGCCGCCCTACCCTCAACGAAGTGGCACGCCTGGCCGGTGTCAGTCCGATTACCGCCTCCCGGGCCCTGCGCGGGGTCAGCACGGTGGCCACGGAACTCGTGGAAAAAGTCCAGAAAGCCGCGCTGGAACTCAACTACGTGGTCAACCCCGCGGCCCGTGCCCTGGCCTCGGCGCAGAGCCATTCGGTGGTGGTGTTGGTGCCGTCCTTGTCCAACCTGCTGTTCATCGACACCCTGGAAGCCATTCATCAGGTGTTGCGCCCCAAGGGCTTCGAAGTGCTGATCGGCAACTTCCATTACTCGCGCGACGAAGAAGAAAACCTGCTGCGCAACTACATGGCCTATCAGCCACGGGGCTTGCTGCTGACCGGATTCGACCGCACTGAAAGTTCGCGGCGGATGATCGAAGCCAGCAACATCCCCTGCGTGTACATGATGGAACTGGACAGCGCGGCCGGTCTCAATTGCGTTGGCTTTTCGCAACTGGCGGCCGGTGAAACGGCGGCCGAGCATCTGCTCTCACGCGGGCGCAAGCGCCTGGCGTACATCGGCGCGCAACTGGATCAACGCACGCTGCTGCGCGGTGAAGGTTTCCGCAAGGCCCTGAAAAAGGCCGGCCTCTACGACCCGGACCTGGAAGTGCTGACCCCGCGCTCTTCGTCCGTCGGCCTGGGTGGCGAACTGTTCCTGCAACTGCTGGCCAGTCATCCGGACGTCGATGCGATCTTCTTCGGCAACGACGACCTGGCCCAGGGCGCCTTGCTTGAAGCCATGCGCTGCGGGATCAAGATCCCCGAACAGGTGGCGATCCTGGGTTTCAACGATTTGCCGATGTCAGAACACATGGTCCCGCGCCTGAGCAGCATCAACACCCCTCGCGAAGCCATCGGCCGTCGCGCGGCGGAGCAGATGCTGACGCTGATGGCCGGTAATACCGTGGCCAGACCGGTGCAGGACATGGGGTTTGAGTTGAAGGTGCGTGAGAGTACCTGATGCTATAACTCGCTTCCTGTAGGAGCTGCCGCAGGCTGCGATCTTTTGATCTTCGCTCTTGAAATCAAGATCAAAAGATCGCAGCCTGCGGCAGCTCCTACAATTGGATATACGCCTCTCGCTGGAGTAGTTCGATGGAACACACACTGAAGATTCTGGGAAAAGCCTCGTCGATCAACGTCCGAAAGGTCCTGTGGACCTGTGAGGAACTGGGCCTTTCCTACGAGCGCGAGGATTGGGGCAGCGGTTTTGCCTCGACTCACAGCCCCGAGTTTCTGCGGTACAACCCCAACGCACAGGTGCCGGTGATCATCGATGAGGCGGGTGTGCTGTGGGAATCCAACACCATCTGCCGCTACCTGAGCGCAAAACACCAGCACCACCACACGGAGCTACTGCCCAGCGAACCGGCCGCGCGCGCCCGGGTGGAGCAGTGGATGGACTGGCAGGCCACCGATCTCAATTCGTCCTGGAGCTATGCGTTCATGGCGCTGGTGCGCAAGGATCCGGAGTACCAGGAAGCCCATCGCATCGAAGTCGGCGTGCGTGGCTGGAACCAGAAAATGGCCATCCTCGAACACCAGCTCGCGACCACCAAAGCCTATGTCGCCGGGGCAAAATTCAGCGTGGCCGACATTGTCATCGGCCTCTCGGTCAACCGCTGGCTGATGACGCCCATGGAGCGGCCCGACTATTCGGCTATAGACGAGTATTTCAAACGTCTGGCGCAGCATCCGGGCTTCCTTAAACACTGCTGTAACGGCCTGCCTTGAGCGGTCGAGCGCTATAAATCAGCAAAATGTAACCATTCATTGCAATAACTTGGCGAATCTCGGTGTTCAGGCACCGGGATTCACAATCATTGATATCCGATAGCAGGCTAAGCTTCTCCATCATAAAATTGGACCAGCCCATGACTGCTCACGCCCCTGCTGCCCAGGCAGATGACATCGACCCACTGCGCGCCGCGCAGATTTCCGCCCGCATCGATCGCCTGCCCGCCGTCTCCACCCTCTGGCGCCTGGTGGCGTTGCTATCAATCGGTGGGTTCTTCGAGCTCTATGACCTGTTCCAGACCGCCTACATCAGCCCCGGCCTGATCAGCGACGGCATCTTCGCCACCGGCAACCAGGGTGTGTTCGGTTTCTCCGATCAAGCCGCCTTCGCTTCGGCGACGTTTCTTGGCCTGTTCCTCGGCGCCAGCCTGTTGAGCCCTTTGGCCGACCGCTTCGGCCGGCGCGCGATCTTCACCTTCGCGTTGATCTGGTACACGGTCGCCACCGTATTGATGGGTGTGCAGAGTTCGGCGTTGGGCATCATCTGCATGCGCTTCCTGGTGGGCATCGGCCTGGGCATCGAACTGGTGACCATTGATGCCTACCTCTCGGAACTGGTGCCCAAGCGCATGCGCAGCTCGGCCTTCGCCTTCGCGTTTTTCGTGCAATTCCTGTCGGTACCGGCAGTGGCGCTGATGTCATGGTGGCTGGTACCCCAGGCGCCGTTCGGTGTGTCGGGCTGGCGTTGGGTGGTTTTGGCCAGCGCGGTGTTTGCGTTGTTCATCTGGTGGTTGCGCTCACGCTTGCCGGAATCGCCGCGCTGGCTGGCGCAGCATGGGCGGTTCGAGGAGGCCGACCAGATTCTCGCCCGCATCGAAGCACGCTGCGTGAAGGATCAGGGCAAACCGCTGGACGAGCCGGAACTGGCAGCGGTGGACATCCAGGGCAAGGGGCGTTTCGCCGATATCTGGCAGCCACCGTATCGCCGCCGGGCCTTGATGCTGATCGTGTTTCACGTGTTCCAGGCCATCGGTTTCTTCGGTTTCGGCAACTGGTTGCCAGCGTTGCTCAATGGCCAGGGTGTAAGCATCACGCATAGCTTGATGTATGCGTTCATCATCACCCTTGCCTATCCGCTGGGGCCGTTACTCTTCGTGAAATTTGCCAACCGTTTCGAGAACAAGTGGCAGATCGTCGGCTCGGCACTGGGTGCCATGACCTTCGGCACATTGTTCGCCCTGCAAACCAGCGCGTTCGGCCTGATCTTTTGCGGGGTGATGATCACCTTCTGCAACGCCTGGTTGAGCTTCAGCTATCACTCGTACCAAAGCGAATTATTCCCTACCAACATCCGCGCCCGGGCGGTAGGGTTCTGCTACTCGTTCAGCCGTTTGTCGACTGTCTTCAGCAGTTTGTTGATCGGTATTTTCCTCGAACACTTCGGCACCCCGGGCGTACTGGCGTTCATCGTCAGCAGCATGTTGATCGTCATGTTGACCATCGGCATGTTTGGCCCGCGCACCCGCAACCTGGCACTGGAAAACATTGCCCATCGCTGAAGACCTTACGGTAACTGCAGAAGCCGGCTTGCAGGCTCCTGCAATTCGGTCAGTTCAACTGCAACGTCGAGTTGAACTGGCTGATGGCGTCCACCACATGTCGCGAGCCCTGCTGGATCTCCAGGATCACCTCCCCCGCCTCGTTCGCCAGCTCCACACCCAGCCCGGTTCGACTCAGGCTCGACTGCATGCTCGACACCGCACTCAATGACAGGTCGTGGTTCTTGCGCACCACATCGACAATCTCCAGGGTGGCCTGGCTGGTGCGTGCGGCCAGGCTGCGCACTTCATCGGCCACCACGGCAAACCCGCGCCCGTGCTCGCCGGCGCGGGCCGCTTCGATGGCGGCGTTGAGCGCCAGCAGGTTGGTCTGATCGGCAATCCCGCGGATGGTCTGGACGATGGTGCCGATGATCTCGGACTGCTTGTTCACCGCATCGATGCTCAGCGCCGCCTGGTTCAAGTCCTTGGAGATGTCCTGGATGATCTGCACCGTCTGCTGCACGACCTCGGAGCCCTTGCGCGCGCAGGCATCGTTTTGCACCGAGGTGCTGTGGGCCGAGTCCGCGGCGGATTGCAAGGTGGTCATCTGTTGGGTGATGTCGCTGGCGAACTTGACCACCTTGTACAGGCGGCCCTTGGCGTCGAACAACGGGTTGTAGGAGGCTTCCAGGAATATCGTCTGGCCCTGTTTGCTCTTGCGCTCGAATCGATGGGAGTGATATTCGCCGCGGTTCAGCGAGGCCCAGAAGTTCTTGTAGCCCTGGGATTCCGCTTCGGCGCGATGGCAGAACATGCTGTGATGCTGACCGACGACTTCATTGAGCGAGTATTGCGTGGTTTTCAGGAAGTTGTCGTTCGCCGTGATCACACGGCCTTCGGGGGTGAACTCGATCACCGCCATGGAGCGGCCAATGGCGGCGAGCCTGCTCTGGTTTTCGTGGTCCTGGTTGACCCGGGCGGAAATGTCGGTAGCCACCTTGATCACGCTGCGCACCTGCCGGTCGGGACCCAGCACCGGCATGTAGCTGGCTTCGAGCCAGATCTCCTTGCCGCTCTTGTTCAAGCGCAGGAAAGTGCCGCTGATCGGTTCCCCCCGGGCGAGATCACGCCACAACCTGGCGTACTCCTCGCTGCGGTAAAACGCCTCTTCACAGAATATCCGGTGATGTTTGCCGCGCACTTCTTCGGCACTGTATCCCATGGCCTTGCAAAAATTCTCGTTGGCCTCAAGGACGACGCCATCGGGGGTGAATTCAATCATCGCCATTGACCGACTGACCGCAGCCAGCTTGGCGTTGGCTTCGGTCAGCGCGCAGCTGAAACGTTCGATTTCCAGCAGGTCAGCCTTGTGATGCAGGTTAAACATGGTCGTATCACCTTTGCGCGTTTATGAAAGTTGCCGGTCTTTCAAATCCACCACTACGTTCAACAGAACAGGCACACGCGTTCCTCCAAGGAGGAGGAACCCATCAGGTGATTGGTGATGTTCGATCGGAGGGGGTCCTTATAACGACACTCTCATCAAGACATCCTTCTCTTGATAGCCCGGGGTCGGGCCAGCCCTAACGTGCTCATAAGCGAACTCCATTTCCGGATAACGTCCTGCAAGTGTGTTGGTGCCTTGGGTTGCGCACTCTGACAGTCTGGTTCGAGGGACCACATCCACCGATAACGGTCGACATGGTTAGTTACGCGTCAGCATAGACATCGGCCTTGGGCTTGCAAGGCCACTAGTCGGCCAGTATTGAGGACAAAATCGGTTCAGCGAGTGAACGTTTTGTCCGGCCGCCTATTGCGCAAACAACATGGACATGGGGGCGAATGCGATGCTCACGATCCGAGCGTTATGCCCGGTCAGTCGGCGCTGGGCAGTGATCTCCGTCCAGGTGTCGATGATGCGGATATCTTCGGGAATACTGAACGGACAGCAGCCCTTGCCAAGGATCACCTCCCTGATATTGCTCATCACCATGTTGCCCCTGGCGCCAGGCCCATCCACGCCGAAGATCTTCACTGAGTGGGCCTTGTTGTTGTGCTGCCAGGAGGCGACCTGGGCACTCATACCGTAGTCGGACAGATTGACCGGCCGGCTTTTCGAAGTGCTGAGCAACGACAATTTCCTGCCTGCAAAATCCGCAGCGCTCCACAGACACACGTAACCGTAATCACAGGCGCGATCTGACTGACCTTCGTCGCCGGGTACCGGAAAGGTCAGCACAACGGCACCGTTGTCGTAAATCACTTGAGTCGAACTGACTTGATGCCCTCCGGACTGACTAAGGAGTTGTCGGTCGATTTGCTGTTGCACTTCGGCTTTTTGCCCAACCGTCATGTGCGGCTCAAACAAGGCATAGGGGCTGCGCTCGACCGTCGCCTGCTTCGCCGAAAAGAACAGTACGCCGACACCGAGGCAGAGTGCCACGAAGCCAACCAGCCATTTGCTGTTCATGCACAAACTCCGTCGCCTGGAACGCTGAACACCTTCAGCGTGAGCAGGAAACCAGAGTCCCTTCGGCACAATTGATTGTCTACTGTCAGAAATAACAGGCTCGACGGATGGCACCATCAGGCGGGTTGTTGAAATAACCCCGCGCCCCGCTTGCGCGGGCCCCTCCTGCTCACTAACGTAGCGCCTTTATTGCGCGCCGCCGCCTCTACCCCGCAGGAGCTTTGCCATGGCCTCGCCAGCCCTTTCACATTTTCTACCCCGGTTCGGCGTTGCCGCAGCAGTGGCGGGTATTTTAAGCCTGACCGGTTGTCAGAGCTTCAATGCCCAGGACACCCTCCCGCCCACCTCTGGCGTACAGCCGCTCAAAGGGCTGGCGCAGAACGTTTCGGTGCGGCGCAATGCCATGGGCATGCCGTTGATCGAAAGCAACAGTTTTCACGATGCGCTGTTCGCCCTCGGCTATGTGCACGCCAGTGACCGCATTACCCAGATGGTCACCCTGCGCTTGCTCGCCCAGGGTCGATTGGCCGAGATGCAGGGCTCGGACGTGCTGGACGCCGACCGCTATATGCGCGCGGTCAACCTGAAGAAAAACGCCGGCGAGTTGTACAAGGCCTCTTCTGCGCGCCTCAAGCGCTTCTTCGAAGTCTATGCCCGCGGGGTCAACGCCTATCTGTTCCGCTACCGCGACAAGCTGCCAGCCGACCTCGTCGCCACCGGGTACAAGCCCGAGTACTGGCAGCCGGAAGATTCGGCGCTGATTTTCTGCCTGTTCAACTTCAGCCAGTCGGCCAACCTGCCCGAGGAGATTGCCTCGCTGGTGCTGGCCCAGACCGTCACCACCGACAAACTGCCGTGGCTGACCCCTTCGGCCCCGGATGAAAAACTGCCCCTGGGCGAAAGTGAAAAGCTCCAGGGCATCAAGCTCAACGGCCAAGTACCGGGGCTGGCTGACATCAGCAAGGCCACCGACCAGCTGTCCGGGCTGAATCTGCTGGGCGCCACTTCATCGAACAACTGGGCCATTGCCCCGCAACGCAGCCGCAGCGGTAAAAGCCTGCTGGCCAGCGACAGCCATGGCCCGATGGGGGTGCCGTCGCTGTTCAGCTACGTGCAGATCCGCGCACCAAAGTATCAGGCTTCCGGGGCGACCATCGCCGGGTTGCCGATGATATTGGACGGGTTCAACGGCAAAGTGGCCTGGAGCATGACGACCGTCATGGGCGATAACCAGGACCTGTTCCTGGAAAAAATCAAACGCCAGGGCAACGGGCTGTCCTACGAAACCGCTGGCAAGTGGCAGCCGGCGATCGTGCGCAACGAAACCTACTTCGTCAAAGGCCAGCGGCCGATTCGCGAAGCCGTGTTCGAAACCCGCCACGGTCCCCTGCTCAACAGTGCCCAGGGCCTGGCCCAGGGCAGCGGTTTCGGCCTGGCCTTGCAAACGCCAAGCTTTACCGACGACAAGAGCCTGGACGCCTTCTTTGACTTGTCCCGTGCGCAGAACGTCGAGAAAGCCTCGGACGCCAGCCGCGAAATTCGCGCCATTGCCCTGAACCTGGTGTTTGCCGATGCCAGCAACATTGGCTGGCAGGTCACCGGTCGCTATCCGAACCGCCGCGAAGGCGAAGGCCTGCTGCCCTCGCCGGGTTGGGAGGGGCGTTACGATTGGGACGGTTACGCCGACCCGATGCTGCACCCCTACGACCAGGACCCGGCCCAGGGCTGGCTCGGCACCGCCAACCAGCGGGTCATTCCCCATGGCTATGGCATGCAGCTGTCCAATTCCTGGTCGGCACCGGAACGTGGCGAACGCCTGGCCGAGCTGGCCGGCGTGGGCAAACATGACACCCGCAGCCTGATCGCCATGCAGTACGACCAGACCACCACCTTCGCCGCCAAGCTGAAGAAAATGTTCGAGGCACCGGGTATGTCCCAGCCGCTCAAGCAGGCCATCGAGGCTTTGCCAGTGGCCGATCGTGGCAAGGCTCGCGAGGCCTTGACCCGCCTGATGGCGTTTGACGGCAAACTCAGCCCGACTTCTGGCGACGCGGCGATCTACCAGCTGTTCCTGCAGGAAAGCACCCGGCAGATTTTCCTCGATGAATTGGGACCGCAAGGCAGCCCGGCTTGGCAAGCCTTCATCGCCAATGGCTCGCTGTCCTACGCGGCGCAGGCCGATCACTTGCTGGGGCGTGAAGACAGTCCGTTCTGGGACGATGTGCACACCGCGCAGAAAGAAGACAAACCGGCGATCCTCGCCCGCAGTCTGGCCGCTGCGATCAGCGCAGGCGACAGTCAGTTGGGCGGCGATCACAAAGCCTGGCAGTGGGGCAAACTTCACCGCTATGAGTGGAAGAACGCCAGTGGCCAGACTGTGCGCGGGCCTCAGCCGGCTGGCGGCGACCAGACGACCCTCAACACGACCGCGTTTGCCGTGGGCCAGGACTTCAACACCACGCGGGTACCGGCCATGCGTCTGATCGTCGACTTCGGCCAGCCCGAACCGTTGATGGGCCAGATCGCCACCGGCCAGTCCGGCAACCCGGCCAGCCCGAACTACCTCAACGGCATCGAGCCGTGGCTGAAGGGGCAGTACCAGAGCTTGCCGATGCAGCCGGTGAATTTTGACCGGGTGTATGGGACCAAGCGGTTGACCCTGACACCTGGCAAATAACGCCTAGCCAAAATGTGGGAGCGGGCTTGCTCGCGAAGGCGGAGTACCAGTCAACATACAGGTTGAATGTGAGGCCGTTTTCGCGAGCAAGCTCGCTCCTACAGGGGTAGGTGGTTTACCCGGGAAATCCCGATAGAACTTCTCCCTGCGCGCCAGCCTCCTAGCTAACAAGCCCCTCCACCTGGATAACAACGTGGACCTTGTCATCGCGCGACCCGAAGGCTTGTACTGCCCTGCTGGCGATTTCTACATCGACCCGTGGCGGCCGGTCGAGCGTTCGGTCATCACCCACGCCCATGGCGACCACGCCCGTACTGGCAACCAGCATTACCTGGCGGCGGCACCCGGCGAGGGGATTCTGCGTGCGCGACTGGGCCAGGACATCGACCTGCAAACCCTGGCGTATGGCGAGCGGCTGCTGCATCACGGCGTCACCCTGAGTTTCCACCCCGCCGGCCACGTCCTCGGCTCGGCCCAGGTGCGCCTGGAATATGGCGGAGAAGTCTGGGTGGCGTCAGGCGACTACAAGATCGAACCCGATGGCACCTGCGCCGCCTTCGAGCCAGTGCGCTGCCACACCTTTATCACCGAGTCGACCTTCGGCCTGCCGATCTATCGCTGGCAGCCCCAGGCGCAGGTGTTTGCCGAGATCAACCAGTGGTGGCAAGCCAACGCCGCGCAAGACAAAACCAGCGTGCTGTTCTGTTATTCCTTCGGCAAGGCCCAGCGCATCCTCCACGGCATCGATGCCAGCCTGGGGCCCATCCTGGCCCATGGCGCGGTCGAGCCGCTCAACCGTGTTTACCGCGAGAGTGGAATAAACCTGCCACCGACGCTCTATGCCGGCGACTTCCAGAAAAACGATCCAATCCTGCGTAAAGCGCTGGTCATCGCTCCACCCTCCGCCGGTGGCAGCACCTGGATGCGCCGCTTCGGTGACTTCAGCGACGGCTTCGCCAGCGGCTGGATGCGTTTGCGCGGGGCACGTCGGCGACGCGGTGTGGATCGCGGCTTCGTGCTGTCCGATCACGCTGACTGGCCCGGTTTGCTCTGGGCCATCGAACAGACGGGTGCGCAACGGGTGATGGTCACCCACGGTTCAGTCGCAGTACTGGTGCGCCACTTGCGTGAACAAGGCCTGGACGCCCAAGGCTTCAGTACCGAGTACGGCGACGAAGAGGAGGCATCGACAGCCGAAGCCATCGAGGCGTCGCCATGAAGGCGTTTGCCCAGTTGTACGCCGAGCTCGACGCCACGACGTCGAGCAACGCCAAGCTGGCGGCGATGCAGGATTACTTTGCCCAGGCTGCACCGGAAGATGCCGCGTGGGCGGTGTACTTTTTGTCCGGAGGTCGCCCCAGGCAGTTGGTGCCGGTGCGCGTGCTGCGGGAGTTGGCCGTCGCGTATTCCGGGCTTTCACCCTGGCTGTTCGAAGAGAGTTACCAGGCGGTCGGCGACATGGCGGAAACCATTTCCCTGGTGCTGCCGGAGATGCCCTACCGCTCCAACGACGGCCTGGCGGTGTGGATCGAAGAAAAACTGCTGCCATTGCGCGGCGAATCCCCGCAGGTGCTCGCCGAGCGCCTGCCGGTGCTCTGGTCGCAACTGGACCGTCCCAGCCTGATGCTGTGCATCAAATTGATCACCGGCAGCTTTCGCGTCGGCGTCTCCAAGTTGCTGGTGACCCGGGCCCTGGCCGCCATGGCTCAGCTGGACAGCAAGCGCGTGGCCCAGCGCATGGTGGGCTACACCGACCTGTCCAACCGGCCGAGTGCCGCCAGCTACCTGAAGTTGATCGCCGCGCAATCGCCCGACGAGCATGCGCAACGCGGCGGTCAGCCGTATCCGTTTTTCCTCGCCCATGCCCTGGCGCAACCGGTCGAACAATTCGAAGCGCTGCTCGGTGCCGCCAGCCATTGGCAGGTGGAATGGAAATGGGACGGCATCCGGGCGCAGATCGTCAAGCGCGATGGGCGCCTGTGGATCTGGTCGCGGGGCGAAGAGCTGGTCACCGATCGCTTTCCGGAATTCGACAGCCTGATCCACTGCCTGCCCGACGGCACCGTGATCGACGGGGAAATCGTTGCCTGGAAAACCACTCGATCGGCGACCGAAGATGCCTTTGATCCGGCCCCGGATGCCCCCGCCGTGCAACCTTTCGCCCTGTTGCAGCAGCGGATCGGCCGTAAGAACCTCACCCGCAAGATTCTCAATGACGTGCCGGTAGTCATCCTCGCCTACGACTTGCTGGAATGGGAAGGCGCGGACTGGCGCAACCAACCGCAAAGCCGACGGCGCAGTCAGCTGGAGCAGGTGATCGCCCAGGCCAACAATCCACTGCTGCTCGCCTCGCCGCTGTTGACCGGAGAAGACTGGTTCGACCTCGCCCGGCAGCGGGAAGCATCGCGCAAGCTCGGGGTCGAAGGCATGATGCTCAAGGCTCGGGACGCGCTCTACGGCGTCGGTCGCACCAAGGACATGGGGGTCTGGTGGAAATGGAAAGTCGACCCCTTCAGTGTCGACGCAGTGCTGATTTATGCGCAGCGCGGTCATGGCCGCCGGGCCAGTCTCTACAGCGATTACACCTTCGCCGTCTGGGACGCGCCACCGGACGCCAGCGAGCGCGCGCTGGTGCCGTTCGCCAAAGCCTATTCGGGGTTGACCGATGAGCAGATGCGCCAGGTCGACAGCATCGTGCGCAGAACCACGGTGGAAAAATTCGGCCCGGTGATCAGCGTCAAGCCGAGCCTGGTGTTTGAACTGGGTTTCGAGGGTATTGCCTTGTCCAAACGCCACAAAAGCGGGATTGCCGTGCGGTTTCCACGGATGCTGCGCTGGCGCCAGGACAAGTCGGTCGAAGAAGCTGATCACCTGGGTACATTGCAGGATTTGCTCGGCTGAACCCAATCTTTGCGAGCACCGCGCAGAACCAAAAAAGTGCGGGCTTTTCATCACGCCCAATTTCGTGCACTAATCGCCTCCTGCAATTTCCCGAAAACCTTTTAAACGCTTGTTCGGCACTATGGTTCGGAAATTGCTACTTTCATCAGGGCTTACGCTTACCAGTAACAATAATTCTGCGCCACAAGCGCTCATATTGGTTCTTAGGGATTGAATAATGAAAAAAGCATTGCTGACCCTTTCTGCACTGGCGTTGTGCGTGGCAGCCGGTTCCGCGCTGGCAAAGGAATACAAGGAATTGCGTTTTGGTGTTGACCCTTCCTATGCACCGTTCGAGTCGAAAGCGGCCGACGGCAACCTGGTAGGTTTCGACATCGACCTGGGGAACGCGATCTGCGCCGAGCTGAAGGTCAAGTGCAAATGGGTCGAAAGCGATTTCGACGGCATGATTCCTGGCCTCAAGGCCAATAAATTCGACGGCGTGATCTCTTCGATGACCGTCACCCCAGCCCGCGAAAAAGTCATCGACTTCTCCAACGAGCTGTTCTCCGGTCCGACCGCCTACGTGTTCAAGAAAGGTTCTGGCCTGACCGAAGACGTCGCTTCGCTGAAAGGCAAGACCGTCGGCTACGAACAAGGCACCATCCAGGAAGCCTACGCCAAGGCCGTGCTGGACAAGGCAGGGGTGAAAACCCAGGCTTATCAGAACCAGGACCAGGTGTATTCCGACCTGACTTCCGGTCGTCTCGATGCCGCGATCCAGGACATGCTGCAAGCTGAACTCGGCTTCCTGAAGTCGCCAAAAGGCGAAGGCTACGAAATCAGCAAGCCAGTCGACAGCGAACTGCTGCCAGCCAAGACGGCAATCGGTATTAAGAAAGGTAACACCGAGCTGAAAGCCCTTTTGGATAAAGGTATCAAAGCGTTACACGATGATGGCACCTACGCCACCATTCAGAAGAAACACTTTGGCGACCTGAACCTGTACAGCGGCAAGTAATGCCCGGCGCCCATCTCGCGATGGGCGCTTTTTTCATCCGATCAGGTTGCTGATTTATGTTCGAAAATCTCTTACAAAACCTGGGGCTCTCCGCCTTCAGCCTCAAGGGCTTTGGCCCGCTGCTGATGGAAGGCACCTGGATGACCATCAAGTTATCGGCGATGTCGCTGCTGGTGGCCGTATTGCTCGGCCTGCTCGGCGCCAGTGCCAAGCTGTCAAAAGTCAAATTGCTGCGCCTGCTTGCCCAGTGCTACACGACGCTGATCCGCGGGGTACCGGACCTGGTGCTGATGCTGCTGATCTTCTACAGCCTGCAAACCTGGCTGACGTCGCTCACCGACTACATGGAATGGGAATACATCGAGATCAACCCGTTCAGCGCAGGCGTTTTGACCCTGGGCTTCATTTACGGCGCGTACTTCACCGAAACCTTCCGCGGCGCCATCCTCGCCGTGCCTCGCGGCCAGGTCGAAGCGGCCACTGCCTACGGGCTCAAGCGCGGCCAACGTTTTCGCATCGTGGTGTTCCCGCAAATGATGCGCTATGCCCTGCCGGGTATCGGCAACAACTGGATGGTGATGCTCAAGGCCACTGCACTGGTGTCGATCATCGGCCTCGCCGACCTGGTCAAGGCTGCCCAGGATGCGGGTAAAAGCAGCTATCAACTGTTCTACTTCCTGGTACTCGCCGCCCTGATCTACCTGATGATCACCAGCGCCTCCAACTTCATTCTGCGCTGGCTCGAACGTCGCTACGCCGCCGGTACCCGGGAGGCCGTACGATGATCGAACTCCTGCAGGAATACTGGAAAGCCTTCCTCTACACCGACGGCCAGAACATCACTGGCCTGGCCATGACCCTGTGGTTACTCAGTGCGTCGATCTTCATCGGTTTCATCGTCTCGATTCCGCTGTCGATCGCCCGGGTCTCACCGCACGCCTACATCCGCTGGCCGGTGCAGTTCTACACCTACCTGTTCCGCGGCACGCCTTTGTATATCCAGTTGCTGATCTGCTACACCGGGATCTACAGCCTGGCCGCCGTGCGCGCGCAACCGGTGCTCGACAGTTTCTTCCGCGATGCGATGAACTGCACCATCCTGGCGTTTGCCCTGAACACCTGCGCCTACACCACGGAGATTTTCGCCGGGGCGATCCGCAGCATGGCCCATGGTGAAGTCGAAGCGGCCAAGGCCTACGGCCTGACAGGCTGGAAGCTGTATGCCTACGTGATCATGCCTTCGGCGCTGCGTCGCTCGTTGCCGTACTACAGCAACGAAGTGATCCTGATGCTGCACTCGACCACCGTGGCGTTCACCGCGACCATCCCGGACATCCTGAAAGTCGCGCGGGACGCCAACTCGGCGACCTTCCTGACCTTCCAGTCGTTTGGCATCGCCGCGCTGATCTACCTGACCGTCACCTTTGCGCTGGTCGGCCTGTTCCGCCTCGCCGAACGCCGCTGGCTGGCCTTCCTCGGGCCGACCCACTAGGACCCGCTTCGGGATACAAGAAAAATGCGCCACCAGATACACGACCTGCTGGCCCCCTTGCCGGGGACCGCACGACAGATCCACAGTTTTCACTTCGGCCCACAACCGGCCAAGGGCAAGATCTACATCCAGTCGTCCCTGCATGCCGATGAAATGCCCGGCATGCTGGTGGCCTGGCACCTCAAGCAACGCCTGGCGGAGCTGGAAGCCGCCGGCCGGCTGCGCAGCGAAATCGTCCTGGTGCCCGTGGCCAACCCGGCCGGCCTGGAACAGGTGCTGATGGATGTACCGCTGGGCCGCTATGAGCTCGAAAGCGGGCAGAACTTCAACCGCTGGTTCGTTGATTTGAGCGAAGAGGTCGGCAACGCCATCGAAGGCCAACTCGGCGACGATCCGCAGCGCAACCTCGAACTGATCCGCGACAGCCTGCGCCATGCCTTGGCGCGCCAAACCGCCAGCACCCAATTGCAATCCCAGCGCCTGACCCTGCAACGGCTGGCCTGCGACGCCGACATGGTGTTGGACCTGCATTGCGATTTCGAGGCTGTCGCCCACCTGTACACCACGCCCGAGGCCTGGCCGCAGGTCGAGCCGCTGGCCCGCTACATTGGTGCGCAGGCCAGCCTGCTGGCGACCGATTCCGGCGGCCAGTCGTTCGATGAATGCTTCACCCTGCTTTGGTGGCAGCTGAAAGAGCGCTTCGGCGAACACTTCGTCATTCCCCATGGCAGTTTTTCGGTCACCGTCGAACTGCGCGGCCAGGGCGACGTCAGCCACCCAATGGCCAGCCTCGACAGCCAGGCGCTGATCGATTACCTGATTCAATTTGGCGCGATTGCCGGAGAACCGGCGCCATTGCCCGACCTGCCCTACCCGGCCACTCCCCTGGCCGGGGTAGAACCTGTGGCGACCCCGGTCGGCGGCTTGCTGGTGTTCAGTGCCCTGCCGGGGCAATACCTCGAAGCCGGGCAACTGATCGCCGAAATCATTGACCCGATCAGCGACCGCGTCACGCCTGTCCATTGCACCGCCGCCGGCTTGATGTACGCCCGTTCGCTGCGCCGCATGGCCACGGCCGGCATGGTGATCGCCCACGTCGCGGGCGCCGAAGCCTATCGCAGCGGCTACCTACTTTCGCCTTGAGGATGCATGCTCCATGTACAAACTGACCATTGAAGGCCTGCATAAAAGCTATGGCGATCATGAGGTGCTCAAGGGCGTTTCGCTCAAGGCCAACACGGGTGACGTCATCAGCCTGATCGGTGCCAGCGGCTCCGGGAAAAGTACCTTCCTGCGCTGCATCAACTTCCTCGAACAACCCAACGACGGCGCCATGAGCCTCGACGGCCAGGCTATCCGCATGATCAAGGATCGTCACGGCATGCACGTGGCCGACGCCGATGAACTGCAACGCATCCGCACCCGCCTGGCCATGGTGTTTCAGCATTTCAACCTGTGGAGCCACATGACGGTGCTGGAAAACATCACCATGGCCCCGCGCCGGGTGCTGGGCTGCAGCAAGCAGGAAGCCGAAGACCGTGCCCGGCGTTACCTCGACAAGGTCGGGCTGGCGGCGCGCGTAGCGGATCAGTACCCGGCGTTCCTCTCCGGCGGCCAGCAACAACGGGTGGCGATTGCCCGCGCGTTGGCGATGGAGCCGGAAGTGATGCTGTTCGATGAACCGACCTCGGCGCTGGACCCGGAACTGGTGGGCGAAGTGCTCAAGGTGATCCAGGGCCTGGCCGAAGAAGGCCGGACCATGATCATGGTCACCCACGAAATGAGCTTCGCGCGCAAAGTATCGAGCCAGGTGCTGTTCCTGCACCAGGGCCTGGTGGAGGAAGAAGGCGCGCCGGAGGACGTGCTGGGCAACCCGAAGAGCGAACGCCTTAAACAGTTCCTCAGCGGCAACCTGAAGTAACGGTCGCCGATGAAAGGGGAGCACGGGCTTCCCTTTCATTTGAAGTTCAGCCACTGGCGTGCTCGAGCCTGAAGCTGCCGTTCTCCACCTCGATACCTTCGGCGTCCAGGCCACGGAAACTTCCGGCAAACTGTGCGTCGCCCCCTACCATCAAGTCAAGCGACCCTCGATACAACTCCGTTTCCGAGTCGCCCGTCACATGAATGATCATGGGCGAGCGCTCACACAGCCCCAGAGGAAATCCGCCACTCTCTATACCCTGCGGCAGATAGATGTAAAACGTTTTGTCCTTACCATTGCTCGCCCCAAGGCAGTGCAGGCCTGGCAACTCGTAGTATTCGAGCATTGGCGCTGCTCGAAACGCGAGATGCCTCCCACCCTCCGTGATCATATCGGCGTGCAAATGCCCCGTACGAACTGACTTCATCTGAATGTTCCTTTTCATGTTCATGGACAACAGCGCAGCGATAAAACCACGGCCAATCGGCCAATAGGTTTCAACCAAACACACAGTTATTTCCGAATATGAGAAATTCTGAATCGCGTTCAGTCATTAAACCTTTCGCGCTGCGCCGTGGTCACTGAAGGAACACTCTCAGAGCGCACACCGCCGGCATGGGAACCACCACCGACTTCGCCAAACGCTGGTTTGCCGCGCGCGACTGGAAGCCGTTCGACTTTCAGAAACAGGTATGGGCCGCAGTAAAACAAGGACAGTCCGGTTTGTTGCACGCCAGCACCGGCGCCGGCAAAACCTACGCGGTCTGGTTTGGCGCGCTCAATCGCTTCGGCCACTATTCGCCTGCGCTTGAAACACCTCGCAAACGCAAACCTGTGGCCGCTCCCCTGACCGTATTGTGGATAACCCCCATGCGCGCCTTGGCCGCCGACACGGCCCGCGCACTGGAGGCGCCGCTGCAGGATTCGCAGATTCCCTGGAGTGTCGGCCTGCGCACGGGCGATACCAGCAGCAGCGAACGGGCGCGCCAGAGCCGACGCCTGCCAACCGCGCTGATTACCACCCCGGAAAGCCTGACCTTGATGCTCGCCCGAGCCGACGCCCAAACAGCGCTCTCGACCTTGCGCATGGTGGTGGTCGACGAATGGCACGAATTGCTTGGCAACAAACGCGGCGTGCAACTGCAACTGGCCCTCGCCCGTCTGCGCCGCTGGCATCCGCAATTGATCGTGTGGGGCGTATCCGCGACCTTGGGTAATCAGTCCCACGCCGAACAGGTATTGATCCCACAGGGCGGCGGCATCAGCGTTCAAGGCCGCACGCCCAAGAAACTGCAGGTGGACACGCTGCTGCCGCCCGGGATCGAACGCTTTCCATGGGCCGGACATATCGGCCTGAAAATGTTGCCGCAGGTCGCCGCGCAACTGGATGCCAGCGCCAGCAGCCTGGTCTTCACCAATACGCGAGCGCAATCGGAAATCTGGTACCAGGCCTTGCTTGAAGCCCGGCCGGACTGGGCCGGGCTGATCGCACTGCATCACAGTTCGTTGTCCCGGGAAACCCGCGACTGGGTGGAACGCGCCCTCAAGGAAGGTCAACTCAAGGCGGTGGTCTGCACCTCCAGCCTGGATCTGGGAGTGGATTTCCTGCCGGTGGAACGGGTGCTGCAAATTGGCTCGGCCAAAGGCGTGGCGCGGCTGATGCAGCGTGCGGGGCGTTCGGGGCATGCGCCGGGGCGAATTTCACGGGTGACCCTGGTGCCGACCCACAGCCTGGAGCTGATCGAAGCCGCGGCGGCACAGGATGCAGTAGCGCAGCGCCGGATCGAACCGCGAAACTCCCCCCATAAACCCCTGGATGTGCTGGTCCAGCACCTGGTCAGCATGGCCCTGGGCGGTGGGTTTGTGCCCGATGAGTTGTTTGATGAGGTCCGCACAGCCTGGGCTTATCGCGATCTCAGCGTGGCGGACTGGACCTGGGCCCTGGCTTTCGTACGCCATGGCGGGTTTTCCCTGACAGCCTACCCGGATTACCGCCGGGTTGAACCGGATGATCAGGGCATCTGGCGTGTACCCGATGCGCGACTGGCCCGGCGCCACCGCATGAGCATCGGCACCATCGTCAGCGATGCGAGCATTCAGTTGAAGTTCTGGAGCAAGGGCGGCGGTGGCAAGCAACTGGGCAGTGTCGAAGAAGGCTTCATCGCGCGGCTCAAGCCGGGTGACGGTTTTCTGTTTGCCGGTCGCCTGCTGGAGTTGGTGCGCGTGGAAAACATGACCGCCTATGTCAAGCGCAGCACCGTGAAAAAAGCCGCGGTACCGCGCTGGAATGGCGGGCGCATGCCCCTTTCCAATGAACTGGCGCAAGCGGTGGTGGAGCGGTTCAGTGCGGCGGCGCGCGGCGAGTTCAGCGGCCCGGAAATGCAGGCATTGCGTCCACTGCTGGAGGTGCAGCAACGCTGGTCTGGCTTGCCGACGTCGCAATCGTTGCTGGCCGAGGCGCTGAAGTCCCGTGAGGGCTGGCACCTTTTCCTGTATCCCTTCGCCGGCCGCCAGGTGCACCTGGGCCTGGCGAGTTTGCTGGCGTGGCGAGTCAGCCAGCAGCAGGCGCTGACGTTTTCCATCGCGGTCAATGACTATGGACTGGAACTGCTCAGCGCCACCCCTGTGGATTGGGTACAAGCACTGAACCCGGGGTTGTTGAGCCCAGAGCATTTGCTGGGGGACGTAGTCGCCAGCCTGAATGCCGGAGAGCTGGCCTTGCGGCGCTTTCGAGAAATCGCCCGGATCGCCGGGTTGGTGTTCGCCGGTTACCCCGGCGCACCGAAAAGCACACGGCAAGTTCAAGCCTCGAGCGGGTTGTTCTTCGAAGTGTTCAAACAGTACGACGCAGGCAATCTGCTATTGGCCCAGGCCGGCGAAGAAGTCCTACGGGAGGAACTGGATATTCATCGCCTGGAACAGACGTTGACGCACATCAGTTCACTCAGTCTCGACCTGCATCAGGTCAAACGTCCTACGCCACTTGGGTTTCCACTGCTGGTGGAACGCATGCGCGAGAGCATGAGTTCAGAAAAACTCGCCGACCGCATCCGGCGCATGGTCAGCGACCTCGAGAAAACCGCCAGTACAGGGAAAGCCTGATGAGTACGCCCTACCCTGTGCAACTGGCCGGCGAGGAGCTCTGGCTGCTGCCGGAAAAAGCGATCTACTGGCCCGCGCAACAAGCCCTGTTGATCGCCGACGTGCATTTCGGCAAGGCCGCCGCTTACCGCAGCCTTGGCCAACCGGTGCCCCAAGGCACCACCCACCGCAATATCGCCGTGCTCGATGGACTACTGGCCACCCTGCCCTGCCGCCAGCTGATTTTCCTCGGGGACTTTCTTCACGGTCCGGGCTCTCATGCGAGTGCCACGCTGAAAGCCTTGGCTGACTGGAGAGCACGCAACGCCGAGCTGGCCATGACGCTGATTCGCGGTAACCACGACAAGCGCGCCGGGGATCCGCCGGCCTCGTTGAACATTCGCGTGGTGCCTGAGCCGTTGTTGCTGGGGCCATTCGCCTTGCAGCACGAACCCGAGCCGCATCCGCATCGTCATGTGCTTGCCGGTCACGTGCATCCGGTCTATCGGCTCCACGGTCGGGGTCGGCAGACCCTGCGGCTGGCCTGTTTCAGGCTTGGCGAGGAAATCAGCCTGCTACCGGCCTTCGGCGCGTTCACCGGTGGCTATCAGGTTGAAAGGGGTGACGACTGCAGAATTTTTGTCATCGGCGACAACGAAGTATGGCCGGTGTACCCGCCCCTGTAGGAGCGAGCTTGCTCGCGATGGACGTAAGGGCACCGCGTATTGTCAGGAAGCCCGTGTCATCGTTAACGACCTTCGCGAGCAAGCCCGCTTCCACAGGTACAGGAGAATATCTCAGGCGACCGGCGCGGGAGGCGGCTCGTCGGGCAGCGTCGGCTCACCCGGTTCGGTCGGTTGTTCGTTGGGGGTATCGGGATCAGGCTGGCCGGGGATGCCACCGGCCATGCTGATTGGCGGATGTGCCAACAAGGACCAGGCCAAAACGCCAACCTGATTGGGCTCAAGCCTTGCCAGTTCGGCACTGATACGGGGGTCGATCTTCATATAGCACTCCTGGGCGATGGCCCGACCCGCCTTGCGCAGATCGGAACAGTACACTCCATAGAGTGTACGCTCGCCCAGGAATTCCCACGGTTCGTCAGACGGCTGACTCAGGTGCGCGGCAGGGTGACGCCACGCTGGCCCTGGTACTTGCCGCCACGGTCCTTGTAAGACACTTCGCACTCTTCGTCCGACTCAAGGAACAGCATTTGCGCCACGCCTTCGTTGGCGTAGATTTTCGCCGGCAGGTTGGTGGTGTTGGAGAATTCCAGGGTCACGTGGCCTTCCCACTCAGGCTCGAGCGGCGTCACGTTGACGATGATGCCGCAGCGGGCGTAGGTGCTTTTACCCAGGCAGATGGTCAATACGTTACGCGGGATGCGGAAGTATTCGACGGTGCTGGCCAGGGCGAAGGAGTTCGGTGGAATGATGCACACGTCGCTGTGGATGTCGACGAAGCTGCCCGCATCGAAGTTTTTCGGGTCGACGATCGCCGAATTGATGTTGGTGAACACCTTGAAGTGGTTGGTGCAACGCACATCGTAGCCGTAGCTGGACACGCCGTAGGAGATCACACGGCTATCGTCGCTGCCACGCACCTGGCGCTCGACGAAAGGGTCGATCATGCCGTGTTCCTGCGCCATGCGGCGAATCCACTTGTCCGATTTGATGCTCATGGCGGGTGTCCTGAATAGCGAGGTGGAAAAAATCTGTCCGGCATCTTACCGGGCGCGCCGCCGGGTTCAAAGTGCGCGCTGCAATTCTCGCCGGACATCCAGGAATTACCTGCGTTGGCGACGAACCGACACACCGTCGATCCTTAAAACAGAGAAACCTTCGCAAGAAGCATTGGCACGTTCCGGAAAAAGGGTTAAGGTGGCGTCACTGTGCTGCTTGTGTCACTGAGAATCTCTACACGATATG
>Ga0160442_100154_pt1 | contig 66291 bp, 48 predicted proteins | sample HID1971M_E1MG_FD_108252 | JGI IMG/M metagenome (GOLD analysis project Ga0160442, IMG submission 108252) | Enriched millipede-associated microbial communities from UW Madison campus, WI, USA - HID1971M_E1 MG | ecosystem: Host-associated > Arthropoda: Insects > Digestive system > Unclassified ... | reverse complement strand
CGGCCACCGATTCACGCGCTGCACAACCCATTGTAGGAGCTGGCTTGCCAGCGAAGAGGCCCTCGAGGACGCCTTCGCCGGCAAGCCGGGCTCCTACAGGTCCGCGGCGGCCACCGATTCACGTGCGGCGCAAAACATTGTAGGAGCTGGCTTGCCAGCGAAGAGGCCCGCAAGGACGCCTTCGCCGGCAAGCCGGGCTCCTACAGGTCCGCGGCGGCCACCGATTCACGTGCGGCGCAAAACATTGTAGGAGCTGGCTTGCCAGCGAAGAGGCCCTCGAGGACGCCTTCGCCGGCAAGCCGGGCTCCTACAGGTCCGCGGCGGCCATCGATTCACGTGCGGCGCAAAACATTGTAGGAGCTGGCTTGCCGGCGAAGAGGCCCTCGAGGACGCCTTCGCCGGCAAGCCGGGCTCCTACAAGGGCATGTCGCCCCAGATACAAAAAAGCCCGCTGACCTGACCGGTTCAGCGGGCCTTTTCATGCGAGATGGCTTAGTGCGCCACTGCCGCCTGCTCGTCCATCTTCTGGCGCAGGCTCAGCGGACGCATATCGGTCCAGGTCTCTTCGATGTAGGCCAGGCATTCCTTTTTCAGCCCGCTCTTGCCCACGGTACGCCAGCCCTCGGGCACGGCTTTGTAGTCGGGCCAGATCGAGTATTGCTCTTCATGGTTGACCACGACCTGAAAGAGGATGTCCTCACGGTCGAATACTGACGTCATGCTGTCTCTCCATCGCTGTAGGGTGGGCTGTACGCTGTGTGCAGCCGCTATGTAGAAGGAACGTTACAGGGCCCGAAAAATTTAGAGACTGGCGGTGGCAGCGGCCAATGCCCGGCCGAAAATCTCGGCCACTCGATCGATTTCCGCGGCGGTGATCACCAGCGGTGGCAGGAAACGAACCACCGCGCCATGTCGCCCGCCCAGTTCAAGAATCAAGCCGCGCTTGAGGCATTCGCGCTGCACCAGCGGCGCCAGTCGCGCAAACGACGGTGGGTGACCCAGGGCATCGGGCGCGCCGGTCGGATCGACCAGCTCCACCCCGAGCATCAGGCCTCGACCCCGAATATCGCCCAGCTGCGGAAAGTCGCGCTGCAGGATGCGCAGGTGCTCGGTCAGGCGTTCGCCCATGGCGGCGGCGTGTTCGCAGACCTTGTGCTCCACCAGGTAACGCATCACCGCAGAACCGGCGGCCATCGCCATTTGATTGCCGCGGAAGGTCCCGGCATGGGCGCCCGGCAGCCAGGTGTCGAGCCAGTCGCGATAGACCACCACGGCCAATGGCAAGCTGCCGCCGATGGCTTTCGACATCACCACCACGTCCGGAATGATCCCGGCGTGCTCGAAAGCAAACATCTTGCCGGTGCGCGCGAAGCCACTCTGGATCTCGTCGACGATCAACGCCACGCCGGCTTTTTCGGTGATCCGGCGCAAGCCGCGCAACCAGTCGAGATCGGCCGGGATGACCCCGCCCTCCCCCTGCACCACCTCGACGATCACCGCCGCGGGCAGTTGCACGCCGGCCTCTGGATCGTTCAGCAGGTTTTCCAGGTAGTTGAGGTTGGCCTTCACCCCCTGCGCACCGCCCAGGCCAAACGGGCAACGGTAATCGTAGGGGTACGGCATGAACTGCACGCCACTGCTGAGCAAGGCACCCAAGGGTTTTTTCGGCCCGAGGCTGCCCATCAGGCTCAGCGCGCCCTGGCTCATGCCGTGGTAGCCGCCCTGGAACGACATCACGGTGCTGCGGCCGGTGGCGGTACGTACCAGTTTCAAGGCGGCTTCCACCGCGTCGGTACCGGTAGGACCGCAGAACTGGATCTTCGCTTCAGCGGCCAGGGCCGGCGGTAACAAGCCGAACAGGTCCTGGACGAACTGATCCTTGACCGGCGTGGTCAGGTCCAGGGTGTGCAGCGGCAGTTCGTCCGCCAGTACGCGCTGGATCGCTTCGATCACCACCGGGTGGTTGTGCCCCAGGGCCAGCGTCCCGGCGCCCGCCAGGCAATCGATGAAGGTGCGGCCTTCGACGTCTTCGACATACAGGCCCTTGGCGCGTTTGAGTGCCAGCGGAATGCGTCGCGGGTAACTGCGGGCATTGGACTCCTGCTGGCTTTGACGCGCCAGCAACGGCGATTCGTTGAACTGATAAAGCGTCTCGGCCGGCACCGGAGTGATCCGGGCCGACTGGTCTTCCATAAGCCTGGTAGCGACTGACATCTCTCGACCCCTCAATAAGGTTTTCCTGTTCTGGAAACGCATCAGGGCGCCGGGGATTTAGACCCTTGATCGTCTTTCCATGAAGGTGACGCCAGGCCTTTGTGCATGGGGATGGCGTGAAGCCCCGCGACCATGAAGGATCGGGCACACCGCTGGTAGCCCAGGCGCCGATAAAACGCTTCGCTGGTCTTGGTGCTATAGAGTCGCGCCTGGTTCAGGCCCCGGGCGACCAACCAGCCTTCGAGGTCTTGCACCAGCGCCAGCCCCGCCCCTCGCCGGAACGATTCCGGCTGCACGTAACAGAACGCGAGCGTGCCGGTGGTTGCGGCCATGGCGACGCCTACCGGCTTGTCCTGCAGCAGGGCGATGCTCAGGTACAACCGCTGATCGGTCAGCCACGGCTGGATGTGCTGGATGGTCTTGTTGTGGGTCCAGGTGGCAACGATGTGCGGATCGTTGCGATGGTCGAGCGCGCAACCGACCCGGATGGAGCGCTCGATGATGCGGCTGATGATGCCGGCGTCGGCCGGGGTTGCCTGGCAGGTGCGTATCGATGCTTCCATGGTGCTGTCACCTCAATCCGTTGAGAGTGAGCAAAACGATAGTTGTGGAAGGTCCAGGCGGCCAATGTCGAGAAGTTACATCTCATGTACGTCAGAGGGGTTGCAACGGCATCGTCAGCTCCACCCGCAATCCATCCGGCCGACTGTCGAAACGCAAGGTACAGCCGCAGCGCTGGACGATCGCCTGGACAATCGCCAGGCCGAGCCCACAGCCGTTGCTCTGGCCGTTGCGCCAGAAACGTTGGGTCAAGTGTTGCAGGTCGTCTTCGGCAATGCCCGGGCCATGGTCGCGAACCACGAACTGCACGCGGTTGCCGGTGGTTTCCAGGCTCAGCTCCACCGGCCCGTTGCCGGGTGTATGGCGCAAGGCGTTATCCAACAGGTTGCGCAGTGCCGCAATCGACAGCACGGCGGGCATTTTCACCGGGGCGGGAGAAACCCTGCTCGGCAACTGAAACTTGATGCGTTGGCGATCGCCCCCCGCCGCGTCCTGGATCGCCAATTTCGCCACCTGTTCGGCACTGCATTGCACGCCATCGTCAAACGACAGGCTGCCCTCGACCCTCGCCAGCAACAGCAGTTGCTCAAGGGTTCGGTGCAGGCGATCGGCGCCCTCTTCAGCCCGGGCCAGGGATTGATCCCGGGCCGCGCCGTCGGTCATGCGCGCCACTTGCAGGTGGGTCTTGATCGCGGTCAGGGGGCTGCGCAATTCATGGGCAGCGTCACCGGTCAGCCGCCGTTCCCGTTCTATGGTCTTGCCGATGCGCTGGAATAACTGGTTCTGTGTGTCGAGCAGCGGTTGCAGTTCGCTGGGCAATGGCTGGACCTGCAAAGGCTCCAGGGAGTCAGGGCTGCGGCGCATCAAGGCGTCGCGCATGCGATTGAGCGGCGCCAGCCCCTGGCCGATGCCGAGCCAGAGCAGGCACAGGCAGCCGAGCAGCGCCACGCCCACCGGCACCGAAGCGGCCAACAGGATCGACATGTTCAGCGCCTCGCGTTCAATCTGCCGATCGGCCGTGGTGATCCGCAAATCGCCACGGGCCAGGGTGAAACTGCGCCACGGCGCGCCGTCGATGATCTGGTCGTGGAAGCCCATTTTCTCGGCTTCCAGGGTTTGCCCCGGATCGCTGTGGCTGCGGGCGAGGATTTCCCCGCGCAACGAACTGACCTGACACGCCATGCCACCGGGAATGTTCAGTTGTTCAGCGCTGAAATGGGTGCCCTCGCCCTTGCTTGGCAACGCCGGTAATTGCTCCATGAGCCCGGCGACCATGCGCGCCGAGGCCACCAGGCGCTGGTCGAGGGAAAACATCATCTGATTGCGCAGGTCGCTGAGCATCCAGGCTGCGGCCAGCGCCCAGATCAGGGCAAAGGCGCCGCCGAGCGTCAGGCTCAGGCGCAAACGCAGGCTCATCACTTCGATTGATCTCCGCCATCGGCCGGCCCCAGGCGATAGCCCAGGCCGCGCACGGTCTCGACGATGCCGTTGCCGAGCTTGCGCCGCAGGTGATGGATATGGACGTTGAGGGCATTGCTCTCCAGTTCATCATTGAAACCGTAGACGCTGTCCTTGAGCTGCTCGGTCGACAGCACCCGGCCGCGGTTATGCAGTAGCGCCTGCAACAGCGACTGCTCGCGGCGCGACAGGTCCACCGGCTGGCCGGCCAGGGTGGTTTCGCGGCTGCTCGGGTCGTAGGTCAGGGCGCCGTGCTCGATCAGGTTGACGCTGCGACCGGCCACCCGCCGCAACAGCGTGTGCAGCCGCGCGGCGAGTTCGCGCAGGTCGAACGGCTTGAGCAGATAATCGTCGGCACCGGCCTGCAAGCCGTCGACCCGATCGGTGACCGAGTCGCGGGCCGTGAGAATCAGCACCGGCAACTCCAGGCCGTTGTGACGCAGTTGCTGCAGGAGTTTCAGACCGTCTTCGTCCGGCAGCCCGAGGTCGAGCACCATGACATCAAATTCGGCGACCTTGAGCATCGCCCGGGCCGCCGACGCGGTGGCGACATGTTCCACGGTCAGGCCCTGGGCCGTCAGGCCGGCGACGATGCCGCTGGCAATCAACTCATCGTCTTCGCAAACCAGTACGTGCATGGAGAGCCTCGTGTAAATAACGCTGATTAGGCCATCGACCGATTAAGCGGACATTATGCCGCAACTGCCGCTGAAACCCGGCGACCGGGGTTAATCATCGGTTAATCGACACCACCCATTGTGCAGCTCACTTGCTAAAGGATAAGGCTTTTCCATGCGTCAGCTGTTTCTACTCGTCGCCCTGCTGTTCTCCGGCCTGACCCAGGCGGGCGGCAATCCGTTCGAGACCAAACCCGACTTCCTGCCCGTCGACAAAGCGTTCGTTTTCACCTCCGAGCGCCTTGAGTCCGGCGAAACCCAGCTGTTCTGGCAGATTGCCGACGGTTATTACCTGTATCAGAAACGCTTGAAATTCGACGGTCTGGCTGTCGAGCAGCATCCCGCGCTGCCGGAAGGCGAAGCCCACAGCGACGAGTTTTTCGGTGAACAGCAGGTTTATCGTCAAGGCTTGGAGCTGAAGCTCCCGGCGGGCGCCAGCGGTCAGGTCAAGGTCAGTTACCAGGGCTGCGCCGATGCCGGGCTGTGTTATCCACCGCAAACCCGGGTCGTGGACCTGGGCAACTCGAACGCCCTGGGCACGGCCAATGAAGCGCCGGACCAGGCCCTGGCCAGCAATCTGCAGCAACGCGCCCTGGGCTGGAGCCTGCTGGTGTTCTTCGGCCTGGGCCTGCTGCTGGCGTTCACCCCCTGCTCGCTGCCAATGCTGCCGATTCTGGCCGGGTTGATCGTCGGCAGCGGCGCGACGCCAAAGCGTGGCGTGGCCCTGGCCGGCAGTTATGTGGTGAGCATGGCGCTGGTGTACGCGGCGATGGGTGTGCTGGCCGCATCCCTCGGGGCGAACCTGCAAGCCTGGCTACAAAACCCTTGGTTGCTGGGCAGTTTCGCGGCGATTTTCGTGCTGCTGGCCTTGCCGATGTTCGGTTTCTTCGAGCTGCAACTGCCGGTGGCGGTGCGTGATCGCCTGGAAAACGTCTCGCGCAACCAGCGCGGTGGCAGCCTGGTCGGCGCAGGTGCCTTGGGCGCGTTGTCCGGCCTGCTGGTCGGCCCGTGCATGACCGCGCCGCTGGCCGGCGCGCTGCTTTATATCGCGCAGAGCGGCAACGCGCTGCACGGTGGATTGATCCTGTTTGCCATGGGCATCGGCATCGGTGTGCCGTTGTTGCTGCTGGTGACGGTGGGCAATCGTTTCCTGCCCAAGCCTGGCGCCTGGATGAACCTGCTCAAGGGCATCTTCGGCTTCCTGTTCCTCGCCACGGCATTGCTGATGCTGCGCCCGGTGCTGGATGAGTCGCTGTGGGTCGGCTTGTGTGGTGCATTGCTGCTGGTCGCGGCCTACAGCGCCTGGAAGCAGTCGGACGGATTTGGGCGCATCGCCCATCTGTTCGGCGCCACTTCGCTCCTGCTGGGTTTGTGGGGCAGCCTGTTGATGATCGGCGCGGCGGGAGGCAGTGATGACCTGTTCAAGCCATTGCAGGTGTTCCGCACTTCCGGCTCGGCCGTCGCCGCCGTGCCCAGCGGCCACGACGCCTTTACCACCCTCAAGGACCCTGCGGCCTTGCAGCGCGAACTCGACGCGGCGCAGGCGCAAGGCCAGTGGGTGCTGCTGGACTACTACGCCGACTGGTGCGTGTCGTGCAAGGTCATGGAAAAACAGGTTTTCGGCAAAGCGAAGGTAATGCAAGCCCTGAGCGACGTGCGCTTGCTCCGACTGGACGTCACCGCCGACAATGCCGCCAGCCGTGAACTGCTCGGCCGTTACAAAGTGCCAGGCCCACCGAGCTTGCTGTGGATAGGTGCCGACGGCCTCGAGCGACGCAGCCAGCGCATCACCGGCGAGGTCGATGCCGACACCTTCCTGCAACGCTGGACCACCACCCGAGACGCCCGTTAATGCTGACCTTTACTCTCGGCACCTTTGCCATCGCGCTCAACCATTTGCTGCTGATCAGTGCATTGGTGCTGGCGACGTTCGTCGGTTGGCGGGTGGCCAAGCGCGGTGGCGAGAACCCCGAGTCGGTGCTGTTTAGCCTTTTCCTGATCGGCATGCTCGCGGCGCGGATCGGTTTCGTCGCCGTTTACTGGGCCCACTATCGCAGCGATCCGTGGCAGGTCATCGACCTGCGCGATGGCGGGTTCCTCGCCTGGCCAGGGGTCATCGCGCTGGTGCTCGCCGCGCTGTACCGGGGCTGGCGTCGCCCGGGCCTGCGCCGTCCGCTGGGCTTCGGCGTGGCCAGCGGCCTGGCGTTCTGGTTGCTGGCGACCTTCTCGCTGACCATTTATGAACAGGGCACGCGCCTGCCGGAGATCACCCTGCGCAATTCCGCCGGTGAAACCGTGCAACTGGCGGACTACAAGGGTGGCCCGCTGGTGATCAATTTGTGGGCCACCTGGTGCCCGCCCTGCCGCCGGGAAATGCCGGTGCTGGAAGACGCCCAGATGCAACGCCCGGACCTGACCTTCCTGTTCGTCAACCAGGCCGAAAGCATGCAAAGTGTCAGCACCTTCCTGGAGACCCAGGGCCTGAGCCTGTCCAATGTGCTGTTCGACGGCAGCGGTCGCCTGGGCCAGGCTGTCGGCTCAATGGCCTTGCCGACTACGCTGTTCTATAGTCCCGACGGCCGCCTGCTGGGCAGCCACCTGGGCGAGCTGTCGCAAGCCAGCCTGGCCCGCGCCCTGGAAAACTTCGATTCCGTACCTGCCACTTCTGCAAGGAAACTGCCATGCCCCGCCTCCGCCACCTGCTAACCCTGAGCCTGGGTGCCGCCCTGCTGCACCTGCCATCGGTGCAGGCCGAAGAGCTGCCCGAGGCGATCAAGAAGATCGAGGCCAAGGGCGCGAAAATCGTCGGTCAATTCGACGCCCCCGACGGCCTGCGCGGGTACGCGGCGCAATACCAGAACCGCGGTATGGCGCTGTACCTGACGCCCGATGGCAAGCATGTATTGCTGGGCAACCTGTACGACGAGAAAGGCAATGACCTGAGCAGCGCGCCGTTGCAGAAGCTGGTGTACGCGCCAATGTCCAAGGAAGTCTGGGCCAAGATGGAAACGAGCAACTGGATCGCCGACGGCAAGAAGGATGCGCCACGCATTGTCTACATGTTCAGCGACCCGAACTGCCCTTACTGCAACATGTTCTGGGAACAGGCGCGGCCGTGGGTCAAGGCCGGCAAGGTGCAGTTGCGGCACATCATGGTCGGGATCATTCGCGAGGACAGCCCGGGCAAATCCGCCGCGCTGCTGGCTGCGAAGGACCCGCAAAAAGCCCTGGCGGACCACGAAGCGGCTGGCAAGGGCAGCTCGCTCAAGGCCTTGAAAGAAGTGCCACCGGCGATCCAGGCCAAGCTCGCGGCCAATATGCAATTGATGGAAGACCTGGAGCTGCAGGCCACTCCGGCGATTTTCTATATGGATGACAAGGGCGAGTTGCAGCAACAGCAAGGGGCGCCTTCGCCGGATAAGTTGGCGCAGATTCTTGGGCCGAAGTAGTTTTCCGAAGATTCGGTGGTGAACTCACCGACGCCTTCGCGAGCAAGCCCGCTCCCACATTTTGACCGGGATCTACTGTGGGAGCGGGCTTGCTCGCGAAGAACGATTACGCGGTCGCTCGGGTTCTCTCGTTTAGAAACTGCAGCAACGCTTGAGTGACAAACCCCGGATTCTCCAGATTGGAAATATGCCCCGCCTCCGGCACCAGCACATACGGGCAACCAATCAACCCGGCCATTTCCTGCGTTTCACTCGGCGGACGTGGCTTGTCCTGATCGCCACACATCACCAGCGTGGTCGCTGCGTTCAATTGCCCCAGACGCGGCAACAGGTCATCCCGGCCAAAGGTAATCCGCCCCATCGGCACGATGCTTTCACGTAAACGCTCAGGCGGCAACGCGGCGAGTTTGCTGCGGAAGTCCTGATACAGCGCCGACTGCGGATCGATGCCCGGACGGAAAAAGATCGGCACCACGATATCCAGCAATTGCGGCGAGATGACGCCGGTTTCTTCAATCATCTTGAACAGCGAAAAATAGTATTGCCGGGTCGGCTCCGGTTCGACACCGACGTAAGTGTCCATCAACACCAGCCCGTTGAGCCGTTGCGGCGCCGCCAACGCCAGGCGCACACCCCACATGCCACCCACCGACAGGCCGACCAGAGTCACGCGATCGATGTCCAGGTGATCGAGCAGCGCCAGGGCCTGGCGTGCAATGTCATCCAGCGACGTTGTGCCGGCGGGCAGCGGCCCGGATTGACCGTGGCCCCAGAGGTCCAGGGCGATTACCCGATACTGTTGCGACAACGTGGCAATCTGCGGGGCCCACATGGCCTGGTCCCACAGGTAACTGCCCGCCAGCAGGACTGCCGGGCCGGTGCCTTGATCGAGGTAGTGGAGGGGTTGGCCGTCTATCGTTACGAAGGGCATCGAGTGGCTCCGCCGGTGGAAAGGGAGCAGGAAGACTGAGCGGCTGAGGGTCTGTAGTCAATCACACGAATGTATGCATACGTACAACCTCATCGCCAGCAGGCTGGCTCCCACAGTTGAACGCGATCGACTGTGGGAGCCAGCCTGCTGGCGATGAGGGATTCACAGGCGCTAGAGAATCAAAGGCCCTCCAACTCCGCCATCAGATCATTCAACCGATCCACCTTCTCCTCGGTGATCTCACTGGCCGCCAACCCATCGATGTACGCAGAAAGCTCCTCCACCGTGCTGCATTCGAACATCGCCCGCAGCGGCACATCGCGCTGCAGGGTTTTCTGCACCCGCGAGGCGATCTGCGTGGCCAGCAGCGAATGCCCGCCCAATTCGAAGAAATTGTCGCGGATGCCGACTTTCTCCACCTTCAGCACCTCGGCCCAGATGTCCGCCAAAGTCTGCTCCAGGTCGTTGCGCGGCGCCTGGTAGTCCTGGCTTTGCAGCTGGCCGATCTCCAGCGCCGGCAGGGCCTTGCGGTCCAGTTTACCGTTGGCGTTGAGGGGCAGCTTGTCGAGCCACAGCCAGTGCAGCGGCACCATGTATTCTGGCAGCTCGGCACGCAGACGTTGCTTGATGTGCTCCAGGCGTTCAGACGGATCGAGCGTCGAATCCGCCGCCACCAGATAGCCCACCAGATGCTTGCCATTGACCCCCTCCTGCACACCGACCGCCGCGTCGCGGACTTGCGGTTGTTCATGCAGGCGCGCTTCGATTTCACCCAGTTCGATGCGGTAGCCGCGAATCTTCACCTGATGGTCGATCCGCCCGACGTATTCCAGTACGCCGTCAGTGCGACGGCGGGCCAGGTCGCCGGTGCGATACAGACGCTCGCCCGGTGCACCGAACGGGTTCGGCACGAACACCTGGGCAGTGCGCAGCGGATCGCTGACGTAGCCGCGCCCGACGCCTGTGCCCGCGACACACAACTCGCCCACCGCACCCAGCGGCACCAGTTCCAGCGCACCGTCGAGCAGGTACAGGCGGTTGTTGTCGGTCGGCGTACCGATCGGCAAGTAGCTGCCGCGGGTGGAGGCCAGGTCGACGCGGAAGAACGCCACGTCATCCGAGCATTCCGCCGGGCCATAGGCATTCACCAGGCCGATCTGCGGGTAGCGCAGCAGCCATTGATGCGCCAGCTCCGGCGGCATCGCCTCCCCTGTCGGCAGCATCCAGCGCAGGCCGTCGAGGCCCATGCGTTCCTGGGCGAGCATGCCCTGGATCAGCGACGGCACGCTTTCCAGCACGGTGATGCCCTGGCTCTGCACATGGGCGAGCAAGCCTTGCGGGTCGTGGGCGATGGCGTTCGGCACGATGTCCACCCGCGCGCCGAACAATGGCGCGGCGAGGAACTGCCACACGGAAATATCGAAGCTTTGCGAAGCGGTCTGGGCAATCACGTCGGCCGCGCTCAGCTCCAGGTACGGCACCTTGCTCAACTGGTTGTTGAGCATGCCGCGCTGTTCGACCATCACGCCCTTGGGCAAACCGGTGGAGCCGGAGGTGTAGATCACGTAGGCCAGGTTATCCGGCCCGCTGTGGATGCCCGGATTGACCACCGATACATCGCTCGCCTGCACTTCTTCCCAGACCAGCAACCGCGGCCGACTGGCGCAACCAAACTCATCCAGCAACGCCAGCGCTTGTTCGTGACAGGCCCGAGTGCAAACCAGCAGCGGCGTGCGACTCAGGTCAATGATGCGGCTCAGGCGCTGGCTCGGCAGCCCCGGGTCCAGCGGCAGATAACCCGCACCCGCCTTGAAGCTGCCGATGATCATGCCGAGCAGGTCGAGGCTGCGTTCGGCCAGCAGCGCCACCGGCTGATCCAGCCCAAAGCCCGCCGCCATCAGTGCATGACCGAGGCGGTTGCTGCACTGGTTCAGCTCCAGGTAGCTGTATTGCCGATCCAGGCAACTGGCGGCGACCCGCTGCGGATGCGCAGCCACCTGTGCTTCAAACAATGCAACGTAGCTCTGCTCCAGCGGGTATGCGTGTTCGCTCTGGTTGCAGCCGTGGATCAGCAAGTCCTGCTCTTCGGCACCCAGCAGCGGCAGGTCCGCCATGTCGCCATGGAAGCCTTCGACCAACGCCAACAGCAGGCGCTTGAACTCGCCAAGTATGCGCTCGACCGTGGACTCGTCGAAATAACGCTGGTCATAGGACAGGTGCAAGCCCAGGTCATCCCCCGGATAACACACCGCCGTCAGCGGGAAGTTGGTGTGGGTGCGGCCCGAGTCCGAGGTCGCGTTCAGGCTTTGCGCACGGTCCAGTACCGAGATCTCCACCGGGGCGTTCTCGAACACGAACAGGCTGTCGAACAGCGGCTGGCCCTTGGGCAGTTCGCTATTTTCCTGGATGCTCACCAGCGGCAGGTACTCGTATTCACGCAGTTGCATGTTGCTGTCGAGCAGACCGCTCAGCCATTGGCGCACGCTGCAACGCTGATGGTCTTCGGGCATTTTCACCCGCAGTGCGATGCTGTTGATGAACAGGCCGACGGTGCGTTGCATCTCCGGCATCTGCACCGGACGCCCGGCCACGGTGACACCGAACAGCACGTCGCGATCACCGCTCAAGCGGCGCAAAACCAGGGCCCACGCCGCCTGGGCAAAGGTGTTGATGGTCAGCTGATGGGCCTGGGCCAGTTCACGCAGGCGTGCACCGTCGCGGGCATCGAGGCGGGTGTAGCGATCGCCGACGATCATGCCGCCGCTGTCGCCGGCATGTTCGCGCAGGAACGGCCGGTCGCTCGGGATCGGCGTGGTTCGCTCGAAGCCTTGCAGGTTGGTTTTCCACCAATTCCGCGCTTCAGCCAGGCTCTGGTGTTGCAACCAGGCGATATAGTCGCGGTAACGCGGCGGCACGGCCAACTGCGCTTCCCGGCCTTCGCCGAGGGCGGTGTAGATCTCGAAGAAGTCGTTCATCAGCAACGAACGGCACCAGGCATCGATCAGGATGTGGTGGTTGCTCATCATGAACCAGTAACGCGCCGCGCCCACCCGGATCAGACGCAGGTGGAACGGTGCCTGATTGAGCAGATCGAACCCGGCCTCGCGCTCAGACTTGAGCAAGGCCTGCAGCTTTGGCTCCTGCTCGGCGTCGACGATGTCGCTCCAGTCCAGATATTCGATCGGCGTGCTGCCCGGCTTGTGGATCACCTGCAGCATGTCTTCGCCGACATTCCAGCAGAACGAGGCGCGCAGGGCTTCGTGGCGGGCGATCACCGCTTGCCAGGCCTGGGCGAAACGCTGGGGATCGAGCTCGCTGTTGATGCGGTAGCGATCCTGCATGTAGTACAGGCCCGTGCCCGGTTCCAGCAGGGTGTGCAGCAGCATGCCTTCCTGCATCGGCGTCAGCGGGTAGACGTCCTCAATCACTGCCGCGGCAATCGGCAGCGCATCCAGTTGCGCCTGGGTCAGTTTCGCCAGCGGGAAGTCCGACGGCGTCAGACCGCCCGCGTCAGCGCCCAGGCAGTGCTCGATCAAGCTGCTCAGTTCGCCCAGGTAAGCATCGGCCAATTCGCTGATGGTCTGTGGCTCGTAACGTTCGGCGCTGAAGGTCCAGCGCAGCACCAGCTCGCCGCCGTAGACCTGACTGTCGACGCTCAATTCATTGGGCAGCGGCGCCCGGGCATCGTGGGCCGCGCCGATGGTTTCATCCAGCGGATGGAACAGCGCATCGGCGGCAAAGCTCTGGTCGAACTGCCCCAGGTAGTTGAAGGTGATCGGTGCCGCCGGCAGCTCGGCCATGCGCTGACGACTTGGCTCATCCGCCAGATAACGCAGCACGCCATAGCCCAGCCCCTTGTGCGGCACGGCACGCAGTTGCTCCTTGATCGCCTTGATCGAAGCGCCCTGCCCGGCCGCCTCTTCGATGTTCAAAGGTGTCAGGCGCAGCGGATAGGCGCTGGTGAACCAGCCGACGGTGCGGGTCAGGTCGATCTCGTCGAACAGCGCCTCGCGGCCATGGCCTTCGAGTTGGATCAGCGCCGAATCGTTGCCGCTCCAACGGCACAATACTCGGGCCAACGCGGTCAGCAGCAGGTCGTTGACCTGGGTGCGATAAGCACTCGGCGCCTGCTGCAGCAATTGCCGGGTGCGCTCGCTGTCGAGGCGCACGCTGACGGTTTGCGCATGGCGATGCTGACGGCCACCTTGCGGATGATCGCAGGGCAGCTCGGCGCTCGGCCCGGCCAATTGCGTCTGCCACCAGCCCAGTTCTTCACGCAGGGATTCGCTGCCGGCATAGGCCTGCAAGCGCGCGGCCCAGTCCTTGAAGGCGCTGGTTTTGGCCGGCAGTTTCACCGGCTGTTGTGCGTCGAGCTGGCGATAGACGTTTTGCAGATCGTCCAGCAGTACGCGCCAGGAAACGCCATCGATCACCAGGTGGTGAATCGCGATGAACAGGCGTTGCTGGCCTTCGGGACCATCGACCAGCAACACACGCAGCATCGGCCCTTCTGCAAGATCGAGGCTGCGCTGGGCATCGGCGAACAGGGCGGCGCATTGGTCCATGGACGTGACGCGCACTTGCCACAGTACCGGCACATCGGACATCGCCTGGTGCCGGGCTTGCCATTGACTGCCCACCTGGCTGAAGCGCAAGCGCAACGCATCGTGCTGTTCAATCACCGCCAGCAGCGCTTGCTCCAGGCGATGGGGTTCGAGAGTTACGCTCGGTTGCAGCAGCAACGCCTGGTTCCAGTGTTGGCGCTGGGGAATGGCGGTGTCGAAGAACCAGTGCTGGATCGGCGTCAGGCGCGACTCGCCGCTGATCAAGCCTTGCTCGGCGGTGACCTGCTCGGTGCGGGTGGCCACGGCGGCGAGGGTCTGCACCGTCTGGTGCTGGAACAGGTCGCGGGGGCTGAAGTGAATGCCCTGCTGCCGCGCGCGGCTGACCACCTGGATCGACAGGATCGAGTCGCCACCGAGCTCGAAGAAGTTATCGTTGAGCCCGACCTGTTCGACGTTCAGCACTTCGCACCAGATCTGCGCCAACGCCAGCTCCAGCTCGTTGCTCGGTGCCACATACTGCTGGCGGTTCAACTCCGGGTCTGGCGCCGGCAGTGCGCGGCGGTCGAGTTTGCCGTTGGCGGTCAGCGGCATGCTCGCCAGCAGGACCAGGTGCGTGGGCACCATGTAATCCGGCAGCTGGGATTTGAGGTGCGACTTGAGCGATTCACGCAGTGCGCTTTGTCGGGACTCGTCCTGTTCGGCGACGTCGCAGACCAGATAACCCACCAGTTGTTTGCCGCTCGGCGCATCGAGCGCCAGCACCACCGCTTCGCGCACCGATTCATGCTCCAGCAGACGGGTTTCGATCTCACCCAGCTCGATGCGGAAACCGCGAATCTTCACTTGATGGTCGATACGCCCGAGGTATTCCACCAGGCCATCGGCGCGCTGGCGCACCAGGTCGCCGGTGCGATAGATACGCCCGCCGTTGCCGGCAAAAGGATCAGCCACAAAACGTTCCGCGGTCATGCCCGCACGCTGGTGATAACCCTGGGCCAGGCCGGCACCACCGACGTACAACTCGCCGGTCGCACCCTGCGGCACCAACGCCAGGTCGGCATCGAGAATGTAGGCCACGCGGTCACCGATCACGCTGCCGATCGGCACACTGCCGACGCCTTCTTCCAACACCTCGGGCGCCAGGCTGGCCAGTGGCATGACCACGGTTTCCGTCGGGCCGTAGGCGTTGAATAACAGCTTGGGATTGAACGCTGCACGAATCCGCGCCAGGTGTTCACCGGTCAGCGCTTCGCCGCCAGTGATGATCATGCGCACCGGCAGGGTTGCGTTTTGGGTCGCCAGCCACTGCGCCAACTGGCTGCCGTAGCTCGGGGTGAAACCGAGGATGTTGATGGGGTGGCGACGGATCAGGCCACAGATTTCTTCCGCGTCCCATTGGCCCTGGGCACGCAGCACCACCTGGGCACCGCTCAACAGCGGCACCAGCAGACGCTCGGTGGCGGCGTCGAAGTTGATCGAATAGAAGTGCAGCTCGCAGTCGTCGGGGCGCATGGCGAAACGTTCGATCACGGCGCGGCAATGCATGGCGATCTCGCCGTGGGACACCACCACGCCTTTCGGTTTACCGGTGGAGCCCGAGGTGTAGATCAGGTAGGCCTGGTGTTGCGGCAGGTTGATGTTTGGCAGTTCGGTGACCGGGTAGTTGGCCAGCGCCGCGCTGTCTTCTTCCAGGCACCAGCGGCCAACGCCCGCGGGCAGTTCACCAAGGGACTGGAACATCGCCGCGTCACTGAGCAGTAGGCCGACGCCGCTGTCTTCGATCATGTAGTGCAAGCGATCCAGCGGGTATTCCGGGTCCAGCGGCACGTAGGCGCCACCGGCCTTGAGGATCGCCAGCAGGCCGACGACCATCTCCAGCGAACGCTCGAGCGCCAGGCCCACGCGCACCTGCGGGCCGACGCCGCGCTCGCGCAGCATCCAGGCCTGGCGATTGGCGCGGCTGTCGAGTTCGGCGTAACTCAAGGTCTGCCCGGCGAAGGTCAAGGCCGGCGCATCGGGACGTGCTTGGGCCTGTTCGCTGAACAACTGATGGATGCATTGGTCGAGTCGATGCTCGCCCGGCTCGACGCCAAGGCTATCGAGCAACTGCTGTTGTTCGCCGGCGTCGAGCAACGGCAATTCACTGAGGCGCTGTTGCGGATCGGCAATCAGCGCCTCCAGCAGGTTGCGCCAATGGGCGGCCATGCGCGCAATGCGCGGCTCGTCGAACAGGTCGGTGCTGTAGGTCAGGCAGCAACCGAGGCGATGATCGAGATCGGTGACTTCCAGGTTGAGGTCGAACTTGGTCGCGCGGGCATCGTTGGCCAGGTACTCAACGGTCATGCCGGCGAGGCGGCGGCTCTGCTGGAACTCCCAGCGCTGCACGTTGCACATCACCTGGAACAGCGGGTTGTAGGCGGCGCTGCGCGGTGGCTGCAAGGCTTCCACCAGATGATCGAACGGCAGGTCCTGATGGGACTGGCCTTCGATCACGGTATGGCGCACCTGCTCGAACAACTCGCCGACGGACATCTGCCCGTCCAGTTGGCAACGCAGCACCTGGGTGTTGAGGAACGCGCCGATCAGCCCTTCGCTTTCCGGGCGAATGCGGTTGGCCACCGGCGCGCCGATGCGCAGGTCGGTCTGGCCGCTGTAGCGGTACAGCAGCGTGGCGAGGGCGGCGGTCATGGTCATGAACAGGGTCAGGCCATTTTGCGCGTTGAAGGCGCGGACCCGTGCCGCCAGCTCATCGCTCAGGTCGAAACGGTACAACTCACCCTGGTGACTTTGCACCGGCGGACGCGGACGGTCGGCGGGCAATTCCAGCAGCGGATGCTCACGGCCCAGTTGCGCCGTCCAGTAGTCGAGCTGGCGCTGGCGTTCACCGGACTCCAGCCATTGACGCTGCCAGACACTGTAATCCAGGTACTGCACCGGCAACGGCGCCAGCGGCGATTCGCGGTCGTCGACGAAGGCTTCGTAGAGCGTGCTGAGTTCCCGGGCAAAGATGTCCATCGCCCAGCCTTCGGTGACGATGTGGTGCAGGGTCAGCACCAGGTAGTGTTCCTGCTCGGCGGTCTTGACCAGGCAGGCGCGCAGCAGCGGCCCGGTCTCCAGGTCGAAGGGTTGGTGCGCCTCATCGTCGGCCAGTTGCTGCACTTGCCACTCGCGGCCATCGGCATCCAGCGCGGTGAAGTCCTTGCGGTCCAGGCGCACGCCAGTCTCGGCATGCACCTGCTGACGCGCGACACCATCGACGCTCGGGAAAGTGGTGCGCAAGGTTTCGTGACGCTGGATCAAGGCCTGCAACGCGGCCTCGAAACGCTCGACGTCCAGCACCCCGCGCAAGCGCGCCATGCCGCCGACGTTGTAGGCCGGGCTGTCCGGCTCCATCTGCCAGAGGAACCACATGCGCTGCTGGGAATAGGACAGCGGCACCGGTTGGCTGCGGTCGACCTTGGCGATCGGCGGCTGTTCGTTGGTGCGGCCGCTGGCCTGGATCAGGCGCACCTGTTCGGCAAAGGCGCCTAGCTCACCGTGTTCGAACAGCGCGCGCAGTGGCAACTCGACGTCGCAGGCCTGGCGGGTGCGGGAGATGATCTGCGTGGCCAGCAGCGAATGGCCGCCGAGGGCGAAGAAGTCATCGCGCAGGCCGACTTGTGCAAGGCCCAGCACCTGACGCCAGATGCCGGCGATCTGATGTTCCAGTTCAGTCACAGGCTCGACGTGTTCGCGCACCTGCCATTGGGGCTCCGGCAGGGCGCGACGGTCCAGTTTGCCGCTCGGACTGAGGGGCATTTGCTCCAGGCGCATCAGTTGCGCCGGGACCATGTATTCCGGCAGTTCGGCGGCCAGAGCGGTTTTCAGGCGGGTGCTTTGGGCTTCTTCGGCTTCACTGGAATCGGCGGTGTAGTAACCGATCAACTGACCGCCGGCTGACGTTTCGCGCACCAGCACCACCGCTTGGGCGACGCCGACTTGTGCCAACAGCCGCGCTTCGATTTCTTCCGGCTCGACGCGGAAACCGCGCAGCTTGACCTGCTGATCGAGACGTCCGAGGTATTCGATCACGCCATCGGCGGTCCAGCGCGCACGGTCACCGGTGCGGTACAAGCGCGCGCCCTGCTCGCCCAGTGGATCGACCACAAAACGCTCGGCGGTCAGGCCCGGACGCCCCAGGTAACCGCGGGCCAGGCCGATACCGCTGATGCACAGTTCCCCCGGCACACCGGCCGGCACCGGGTTGAGGTCGCTGTCGAGTACGCGGCAGACGACGTTGCCCAACGGTCGACCGATCGGCGAGCGCTCGCCATCGGCGGCGGTGCAGTGCCAATGGGTCACGTTGATCGCGGTTTCGGTCGGGCCGTAGCGGTTGTGCAATTGCACCGCCGGCAGCTGTTCCAGCACGCGGTTGCGCAGTTCGGCCGGCAGCGCTTCGCCCCCGGAGAACAGCCGGCGCAGGCTGGTGCATTCGGCGCTGAGCGACTCGTCGATGAACACCGCCAGCAGCGACGGCACGAAGTGCAGCGTAGTCACCCCGTACGCTTGGACCAGCTGCGCGATGCGCTGCGGATCGCGGTGTTCACCCGGGCCGGCAAGCAGCAGCCGGGCTCCAGTGATCAACGGCCAGAAGCACTCCCACACCGACACGTCGAAACTGATCGGCGCTTTCTGCATCAGCACATCGGTTTCATTCAAGCGGTAAGTGTCCTGCATCCATTGCAGGCGTTCGGCGAGGGCCGCGTGGGTGTTGCCGACGCCTTTCGGTTGGCCGGTCGAGCCGGAGGTGTAGATAACGTAGGCCAGGTTGTCGCCGTGCAGGTGCAGGCCCGGCGCATGGCTCGGCCAACTCTCCAGATGCAGGGCATCCATGGCAATGACGCTGACGCCTTCGCTGGCCGGCAGGCGATCGAGCAACGGGGTTTGCGTCAGCAGCAAATCGACCTTGCTGTCGCTGAGCATGTAGGCCAGGCGCTCGGCGGGGTAATCCGGATCGAGTGGCACGTAGGCGCCACCGGCCTTGATGATCGCCAGCAGGCCGATCAACAGTTGCGGCGAACGCTCGCAAGCAATAGCCACGCAGACATCCGGACCGACGCCTTTGTCGCGCAGGTAGTGGGCCAGGCGATTGGCCTGGGTGTGCAGCTCGGCGAAATCGAGACTGCCGCCATCCCATATCAGCGCGGTGCGCTCCGGGGTCTGGCGCGCTTGATGGTTGAGCAGTTCCGGTAGCCATTGGCTGGCAGGCGGGCAAGGTGCAACGGCCCACTCGGCTTGCTGATTAATTTCAGGTCCGGTCAGCAGAGGCAGGTCGCCGATGGCGGTTTCCGGTTGCTCACTGACGGCACGCAACAGGCGGCTGTAATGCTCCGCCAGACGCTCGATGGTCGCTGCATCGAACAGCTCGCTGGCGTAGTCGAAGGACAGGCTCAAGCGACCGTTGCGGTCTTCTTCGCTATGCAACTGCAGGTCGAACTTGGCCTCGCGGCTGTGCCACGGCAGCTCTTCGGCGAGCAGCCCGGGCAGACGCTTCAAGGCGCTGAGATCGCGCTGCTGATGGTTGAACATGACCTGGAACAGGCCTTGTTCACGGGCCTGGGGGAAGGCCTCAAGCAGTTGCTCGAAGGGCAAGTCCTGATGCGCCTGTGCACCCAACGCGGCCTGGCGGGTTTGCGCCAGCAACTCAATGAATGGCAGACGCGAGTCCACCTCGGCGCGCAGCACCTGGGTGTTGATGAAGAAGCCGATCAGACCTTGGGTTTCCAGGCGCGGACGGTTGGCATTCGGCACGCCGATGCGGATGTCGCGCAGTCCGCTGTAGCGATGCAACAGGGTCTGGAACGCGGCGAGCAACAGCATGTACGGCGTGGCTTCGTGGGCATGGGCGGTGCGGCGAATGGCATCGCTCAGCGCCGCGTCCAGGCGCACGGTGTGGCGGGCGGCGCTGTGCAGCTGTTGCGCCGAGCGCGGGTGGTCGGTGGCCAGGTTCAGGGTTGGATGCTCATCGCCCAACTGCGCCTTCCAGTAAGCCAGTTGGCGCTCGCCCTCCCCTTGCGCCAGCCATTGGCGCTGCCAGCTGCCGTAGTCGGCGTACTGGGTCGGCAGCGGCGCGAGCGTGGCCTGTTGCCCTTGGGTTGCCGCCGCGTACAGCCGGGAAAATTCGTCGATCAACACATTCATCGACCAGCCGTCAGCGATGATGTGGTGCATCGTCACCAGCAGCTGGTGATCTTCGTCGTCGAGGCGCACCAGCGTCACCCAGAGCAACGGACCTTTCTCCAGGTCGAACTGGGTGCGCGCTTCGTCCTCGCGGATTTGTCGGGCCCGGGCTTCACGTTCGGCCATCGGCAGATCGCTGATGTCGATGCATTGCAGATTGAATTCAGCCGCCGCATCGACCTGCTGCAACGCCACACCATCACGCTCGAAGAAACGCGTGCGCAGGGATTCGTGGCGCTCGATCCACTGCTGGAAACTGCTGCGCAGCGCGTCTTCGTCGAGTTCGCCGCGCAGGCGCAAGGCACCGGGAATGTTGTAGGCGCTGCTCTGCGGATCGAGTTGCCAGGTGATCCACAGGCGATTTTGCGCCAGGGATTGTGGCATGGCCTCGGTGCGCGACAGCGAGGTGATCGCGCCTTGGGCGAGGCCACCGTCCTGTTGCTGCCGGGCCACCGCTTCGGCGAACGCGCCCAGGGTCGGCGCTTCGAACAGCAGGCGCAAGTTCAGCTCCAGGCCGAGTTGTTCGCGCAGACGCGCCACCACCTGCGTGGCCGCGATGGAGTTACCGCCCAGCAGGAAGAAGTGATCGTCAGCAGCAACCTGCTGGACCTGCAATTGCTCGCACCAGATCTGCCCGATCAGGCTTTGCAATTCCGAGCCGGATTCGCTGTTGGTTGCATTTTCGCTGACCACCGAAGGGAACAGCGCATAACTGTCGAGGCTGCCATCCACCAGGCGATTTCGGCACGCCGAGCGTTGCAGTTTGCCACTGGAGGTCTTGGGCAAGGCGCCCGGATTGAGCAGCACCACTACGCTCGGTGCTTGCTGATAGGCCTCGGCCACGGCCTGGCGGATGGCTTTGATCAAGCCGTCGGGCGGCAGGATTTTCTGCACGCTGCGGCTGATTTCCGCGGCGATGCCGATGCCTTCCTCACCGTCGATATTCACCGCAAAGGCGGCGACGCGACCCTTGCGCACCACCTCCACTTCACGCTCGACCGTCTGCTCGATGTCCTGTGGATAAAGGTTGTGCCCACGCACGATCAGCATGTCTTTCAGGCGCCCGGTGATGAACAGTTCACCCTCGCGGATGAAGCCCAGGTCACCGGTGCGCAGCCAGCTTTTGCCGGCATGCTGGACGAAGGTCTCGGCCGAGGCCTCGGGGTTGCGCCAGTAGCCGTGGGCGATGCTCGGGCCGCTGGCCCAGACTTCACCGACCGCGTTGTCCGCCAGCTCGCTGAGCGACGCCGGGTCGATGATCAACACCGCATGCTCCGGCTGGCTGATGCCGCAGCTCATGATCGCGCTGCCCTCGCCGGCTTCGGCACGGTTTTGCGCCAGGGCCACGTCGTCCACCCGCAGATTGCCGATGCCTTGGCCACGCGGGGTACCGGCGACGAACAGCGTGGCTTCCGCCAGACCGTAGGAAGCCATGAAACTGTCTTCGGTGAAACCGCAGCTGGCGAACTTCTCGGCGAAGCGCTCGAGGGTGTCAAGACGAATCGGTTCCGACCCGGAATAGGCCACGCGCCAGCCGCTCAGGTCGAGGCGCTCCAGGGCCGACTCACTGACCCGTTCGCTGCACAGGCGATAGGCAAAATCCGGCCCGCCGCTGATGGTGCCGCCGTATTCGCTGATCGCTTCGAGCCAGCGCAACGGGCGGCCGAGGAAGTACGCCGGCGACATCAACACGCAAGGCACGCCGCTGAAAATCGGCTGCAACAGGCCGCCGATCAGGCCCATGTCGTGGTACAGCGGCAGCCAGCTGACGATCACGTCGTCGGGGTTCAGGTCGATGCCGAAACCGTGGCGGATCAGCAGTTCGTTGGCCACGAGATTGCCGTGGCTGACCTGCACGCCTTTAGGCAACGCGGTGGAACCGGAAGTGTATTGCAGGAAGGCGATGTCATCGGCTGCCAGGTCCGGCGCGACCCAGCGTTCGGCGTGGACGCTGTCGAGGGTATCGACACACAGCAGCGGCGGCGCGCCTTCAATCTGCAGCAAAGAATCGCGCAGCCCGGCGCTGGTCAGCAACAGGCGCGGCTCGGCATCGCCGATGATCGACAGCAGACGCTCCTGGTGATGCCGGCGCGCCGATTCCGGCGGATAGGCCGGCACCGCGATCACCCCGGCATACAGGCAACCGAAAAACGCCGCGACGTAATCCGCCCCACTGGGAAACAGCAACACCGCGCGATCGCCAAAACCGGCCTCGGCCTGCAGCGCGCCGGCTATGGTGCGCGCCCGCTGATCCAGCTCGCGATAACTGAGCACCACAGCCTGGTCCTGGGTTTCGGCGAGAAAACGCAAGGCCACCCGATCCGGCGTCAGGGCCGCGCGGCGCTGGAGGGCTTGGACCAGTGTGCTGGGGAGTTCGAACGCGTCGGTCATGAGGTTTCCTGCCTGAATTCGGCTTGCAATTGGAATCGGTGTCGTAACGTCACGCCCCATTGGGGGGCATGCAGGACGCGGTCTTCGCCGACCGCGCAAGGCATTGGCAATGCTGTGGTGTCCGGGGCTGCAGCCCGAAGCCATTCACCAATGAGAACGGATGACCTTGGCAAATAATTAGTCGACTGCCCTGCTAGCCAACCAGACCAAGGCGCGACAGCGTGTCGCAGTTCTCACTCTGCACCTTTGAGGAGCATTAGTTCTCTTTCTCAATTGACAATCATTATCATTCAACATAATTTGTCGCTCGATGTGTAGGGCGGCCCCGGCCTTCTTGTCGTCCCACTAACCTATTGGCAGCAAGGTGATCTCCATGACGGAACAAGCGTCCACAAGCAGGTGCGATTCGCCGCTACTTCAGGCATTCGTCGACAATCGACTGATACTGGTCAAGATTGCAGCCCGCATCACCGGCTGCCGCTCGCGCGCTGAAGATGTGGTGCAGGACGCGTTCTTCCGCCTGCAATCTGCGCCGAACATCACCTCCTCGTTCAAGGCGCAGCTCAGCTACCTGTTCCAGATCGTGCGCAACCTGGCCATCGACCACTACCGCAAGCAGGCCCTGGAGCAGAAATACTCCGGCCCCGAAGAAGAAGGCCTAAACGTGGTCATCCAGGGCGCCTCTCCAGAAACCTCGCACATCAACTTCTCCACCCTGGAAAACATCGCCGACGCCCTGACCGAACTGCCAAGCCGCACGCGTTATGCCTTCGAGATGTACCGCTTGCATGGCGTGCCGCAGAAGGACATCGCCAAGGAGTTGGGGGTGTCTCCGACACTGGTGAACTTCATGATTCGCGATGCGCTGGTGCATTGCCGGAAGGTGTCGGGGAGTCGGGCGGATACGTTTGCCCAGCGTTGAGGCTTGATCGTCAGATCAAGAAGGCCGTTCTGAAATTCGCGACGAATCAGTCGCCCTGCAGCAAACCTGAGCTGTATTCACTGAAACTGCTGCCAAGCGCACTGCCCTGGAAATTCAGTTTGCCGGGGTTGTTGCTGTGGCTTGGGGTAAAGCCAGCAGACGGCTGGCAGTCTTCGGAATAACAGCTGTGGGTACTTGTCCCCGAACAGGCGCTCAACAGCAAAGCGCTGGCGATTAGCGCGACTTTGATTTGGGTTGAGATCATTTTCGGATTCCTGTGGGGAGGCGCGGTGATTTGAGCCGACGCCTTCATCCTAGGCCGCTGACCCGTCGCCTATAATGAAACCTGGATGAGTGACAGGGTTCGTTCAGGATCGGTGGTTTGCGCACAACTCTCCCGGCGTCGGTCCAACCGCTACCCTTCCCCCAAACTTATGTATTAAAGACAGCTGTTTGCCGGGAGCTTACATTCGCTCACCGGCAAGGACGCATTCCAAACAGACACTCACGCCGAAGGCACTGAGTAAAATGCGTTACATAGCCATCCTCCTCATAGTCATCATCTTCGCCATCCTTGCCTTGGCGTTGTATGGTTGGTATCGCCACCTGAAAGACGACGAAGATGACCTTGTTTAGCCAGCGCTCCTTTAAGCCTCTATCATCTCCAGCAACCGGCTAAATCTGTGCAGAAAAGAAAATGATTTATGTCGAGACACACCTCGCGACAGCCTGTTGATTCAAGCGGGCGCTTGACGGTGTAAGATGCCCGACAAACGTCCATCATCGAGGCTGCCATGACTGGGATATCCCTGGACCTGCCGGAAGACTTGTCGAATTCTCTCGTCGAACTGGCCAAGACAAACGGCCAAACTGCAAGCTACCTGGCGATGGATGTTCTGCGCGACTACATCGAGCACGAAAGGACCTTGACCGCACAGATCGAATTGGCGGTAAAGGAAGCTGACCAAGGCAATTTCGCCAGCGAAGACCAAGTGGCGGCGATGCGCGCTCGGCGCTGGAGTCGGAATGCGGGTTGAGTGGCTGGAAAAAGCACTCAAAAACCTGGAAGACGAAGCCAACTATATTGCTCTTGAAAATCCCAAGGCCGCTGACGACTTTTCCGATGCAATTTTCGCCAGTGTAGATAAATTGGCTTAGTTTCCGGCCATGGGCCGTGAAGGGCGAGTCAAACAGACGCGCGAATGGGCAGTACCAAACTGGTCCTATCTAATTCCTTATCGCGTGCGCGGCGATCGCCTTCAAATCCTCGGTGTCTTTCACACTCGACAACGCCCCCGCACCAAGTGGTGAAGGTAGAGGACTGCGCCTTCCCAACACCTCCTGTTCATCCGTATGCAATCCAAAAAACCACCTGGCCGATGGTGGCGTTACCGCTGACTTGTTCTCATGTGGCACTCAGGAACGCGAGTCGGATGCAGGCTCCCCTGGAGCTACCCCAAACAATCGATCGGCTATCTGCCGACCTCGCTCCAGCCCTTCCGCCGTCAACCAGATCGATTTGTTCTTGTTCACCGGATTACTGATGAAACCGTGCTCATGCAATCGGTTCATGATCTCGAAGTCGAACCCTTTCCAGGCATTGCCGTCGTCGGAACTGAAGGTTGCCAACAGGGCAAGCACGGCATCTTCAATCAGTTTTTCGTCGTATTCCATGATCATTGCTCCGCTCGTATTCATTGGGCTCTGCGCCAGGCACAAGCTCAGGTTACCCGAGTAGGGTTTCTACGGTGCGCGTCCGAGTTTGGCGCAGGTCTCCAGGTAATCGGTGACTGCCTCTTCAAATGCCGCTCGGAGCTCACTGACCGACTCGCCATGAAAACCCACGACATCCTTGATATCCACGATGTGTCCAAAAAACAGGCCGTCTTCGTCACTGTAGTCAATGCGGGCGGCGTAGCCGTTGCAGTTCATCATATTCACGGGATAACTCCTGCCTGGTCAAGGAAAGCCCGGGCGTTACACAAGATTCAGATTTTTGCAGGTCGGTGACCAGAATATCGAGGTGAGTCTCGATGCAGTTGTAGGAAAAGTCCGGGAATCATGTAGGGAGGTTACGTTTGCTGAACCTACCGCAGCCGCTCAACGAGGCTTCTTCGCACGCTCATACACCGCACTACGCTCCCGCTTCCCTACTGCTACCACCGAAACCACGACGCGCGCTTCAATAACCTCATATACCAACCTGTACCCGGACGATTTCAATTTGATCTTGTAGCAGTCCGGCATCCCGTGCAGCGCATCCGCTGGCACTCTGGGGTTCTCCAATCGTTCGGCGAGCTTTTTTTTGAGTTGGTCGCGCAAGGTATGGCCCAATTTGTCCCACTCCTTGCGTGCCGAAGGCAGGAATTCGAGCTTATAAGTCATCCAGTTCTACCGGCACGGGCGTTTCGTGGCGGCGGGCGCGGACCAGCTCCGCCAGATCCAGATCGTCCAGTCGCTCCATCATGGCTTCGAAGACATCGGCTGGGACCATGTAGCCCATGACCCGATTATGGTTGAGGACGGCGACCGGGCTGCCATGGGCGCCACTCAGTACTGCCGAAGGATTTTTCTTCAATTCAGATACGCTGACGGCAATATCGGCCAATACGCTTTGCATGATTAAGACTCCAAATTAGGTCTTTATACTGGTCTAAATTGTCATTTTCAGCAACCTCTCCGTCGTCCCTTTGCGTTCTCCGGCCCGCTTTTCTTGTTCCCCTCCCAGAGGTCAACTTCACTCACCTACGTCCTTCTGTTTTATCACCGTTCACTTTCGGTCGTGCCTTCATACATGAGTTATTAAAGCCAGCGCCCCATAAATACATCGAGTCTCGGATGTTAAATTTCGCCCAAGACGAAATTTATGCAGCCCATGGCAACCCGTTGGCGCGATCACCGAACCTTTGCGATCGGGGAGAACCAACTCATTTTTAGAATCAACGTGGACCATTTTCGAAAAGCTTAACGCTAACAATTTCATCCCCCATCCGTTTATTAACCCGGGCAAGTCTGGATTGGATGGGCTTCCCCGCATCAGTCCTTTGCAACGGAGAAGCTACCTGTTAGGTGATATTATAATCACGATCACCAACAGCTACTACATTTCCCGAACTGTTACGTTGATCGTAAGAAAGTCTAAAGAGTCCTGTGGTAGCTACCCCTGCCTTTGAAAGCTCATCCTGTATTTTATCGAGCCAAATTTCACACATATATTGACCGTATCTGGAGTCAATATAGGACTCTAACAAAGGAGCACCTAACGTGATCACGCTCGCTGGCGATGCCGGAGTCACGCGACAGGCGTTAATATCTACCGAAATTAAAGTGGTGGCCTCGGTGAGATAAAGATTCAAAGTATCACCAACTCTGGTCGACCTCATCAAAGGAAAATATATACTATTATGATCAGAATTCAGAGCTCCTGAATACATAAACACCGGTCCTGGGGCCCGAGTGACAGCACCGACGTACGGCGCGCCAATAATAGATGCTTTAGTTATGAATGATGTATTCGGAAATGGTGGGACAGGCGGAGCAGGCGGAACAGGTGTAATATTCATATCAAACTCCCTTACCTTACGAATTAACCAGCATAAAGTTGATTAGCCTAATAAAAAAACCATGACAATTACCTCCCTTGCACCAGTGACTTATGACAGGTATTGAAACTTTTTTCGATCTCCTCCTTTTCCAATCGAACAAAAATCCAAGCAACCTACGCCTTGAAATGGTAACAAACTTATTTTTCGAGCATGCACGCATCATTTAACTCGACAAAACAAACCTGCCCCCTTTCCGTTACCAAGAAAAAATCTATCAAACACTCACTCTCCTCGCACCTGTGATTTATGACAGGTATTTAAATCTTTTCGCGATTACCTCTTTGTCCAACCGCACCAAAACAACTAAGGCACCAAGAGGGGGAGAAGGGGGTGGGTAAGTGATGGGAAAGAACCAGCACAATGGATCAGTTTATTTTTGTTAGAACACCATTGGCGTAAGAATGAGCCTTTACACCAATGGTACTTTACAACTATTACGCAGCCGACCGGGGGAATGCCCCCCTCGCCCCAGGAAACGTGGCTACTCAGGTAGGTCGAGTCGATCCAACGCCCGATTCACCGCCAGCTCACCCAACATGATGACTTGCGCAATGCCTAACAGTGAATTGCGCCTGGGTCCCTCCATATGATCGGCCAGATCCATCGTCATGACATTGGCCGACGCCAGCGACTCACAGGCATGGGCCAGCAGGGTTTCGGTATCGAGTTCTGGGTTGACGATGAACATGGTGCCAAGTGTGCGCGGGGTGTCCATGATGGGGACGTCCGACTTCAGGTGGTAGTCGAGGGCGCGCTCGGCGGCGTCGTGGAGTCTTTTTGAATCGAGGGTTTCGTACGGGGATGCCGGGGCGGTGTCCGGCGGATTGGGTGTGACCTTGAACATGGATGGAACTCCGATGCTATTTAACAGGAGCCATCACCACCTCGCTACCAAACGAAGGGTGGCGACCATACGAAGGTTGGTAGACCGGGCATCGTAACCGGCGCTCCCGAAGGAGCCCTGCGCATGGCCACCATAAAAACACCGCCCAAACATTGGACAGTAAAAGGTGACGCAAGGCGTCGATGCTACGGGCCTACCAAACCCGATCACTGGTTTTTTCAGTGACCGGCAAACGATAGAACCCATGCCCTGGACGCACAAGCCGGCGGATTCTGTCTCAGCTGTAGGCAACGACGCAAGGTGTTGTAGTCAGTGCGAAGTTTCACTGAGTGTTTTTAAACACCCGCTCTACATCCGTTGAAAACATAACCAATTACGGCGTTTCCGATGGCTGTGGAAGGCGCAAGACTCACCAAACCCCCAATCCTGATAAACTCCCCCACCTCCCAGCCTCACCGATTCCAGATCCCCCATGTCCGTATCCAACGCCACACCCGCCCCGCTCTCCCGCCGTTTCTCCGTCGCCCCCATGATGGATTGGACCGACCGTCACTGCCGTTTCTTCCTGCGCCTGCTCTCCAAGCACGCGCTGCTCTACACCGAAATGGTCACCACCGGTGCCTTGCTCAACGGTGATCACGAGCGGTTCCTGCGGCACAACGAAGCCGAGCATCCGTTGGCGTTGCAGTTGGGTGGCAGTGTGCCGTTGGATTTGGCGGCTTGTGCGCGGATGGCGCAGGAACATGGGTACGATGAGGTGAATCTGAATGTGGGCTGCCCCAGTGACAGGGTGCAGAACAATATGATCGGCGCGTGCCTGATGGGGCATCCGCAGTTGGTGGCTGATTGTGTGAAGGCGATGCGCGATGCAGTGTCGATTCCGGTGACGGTCAAGCATCGGATCGGGATCAATGGGCGGGACAGCTATGAAGAGCTGTGCGATTTCGTTGGCACGGTGCGCGATGCCGGTTGCACCAGTTTTACCGTGCATGCGCGGATTGCGATTCTGGAGGGGTTGTCGCCGAAGGAGAATCGCGATATTCCGCCGCTGCGTTATGACGTGGCCGCGCGGTTGAAGGCGGACTTCCCTGAGCTGGAGATTATTCTCAACGGCGGGATCAAGAGCCTGGAAGCCTGTCACGAGCATTTGCAGACGTTCGACGGGGTGATGCTCGGGCGTGAGGCTTATCACAATCCCTATGTGATGGCCGAGGTGGATCAGCAGTTGTTTGGCAGCAGCGCGCCGGTGATCTCTCGCGCCGAGGCGTTGGCGCAGTTGCGACCTTATATCGCTGCGCACCTGGAAGCCGGTGGCGCGATGCACCATATCACTCGCCATGTGCTGGGGCTGGGTACCGGGTTTCCGGGGGCGCGCAAGTTTCGCCAGTTGCTGTCGGTGGATATCCACAAGGCGAAGGATCCGCTGGCCTTGCTGGATCAGGCGGCCGGGTTGCTCGAGGGGCGTTGATCGCCCCGTTGTTTCAGCGTTTGGGTAAGTCGATGGTCACTTTCAAGCCGCCCCACTCGCTTTCTTGCAGCAGTAGCTGCCCTCCCCAGCTGTCGACGATGTCGCGCACGATGCCCAGGCCCAGGCCATGGCCGTCGGTCTGTTCATCCAGGCGGGTGCCGCGGCTGATTACCTGATCGCGCTGGTCCTGGGGAATGCCCGGGCCGTCGTCTTCCACGTTTAATTCGTAGGCTTGCGCGGTTTCGATCACGCTGAGGCGAACTTCGGCGTCCGCCCATTTGCAGGCGTTGTCCAGCAGGTTGCCGAGCAGTTCCAGCAGGTCTTCGCGGTCCCAGGGCAGCTGCAGGCCGCTGGGCGCGACATAGCTGAGGTGCAGGTGTTCGCCGTGGATCATGTTCAGGGTGGCGAGCAATCCCGGCAGTTCGGCGTCGCAATCGAACAAGGCCCCGGGCAATGCGTCGCCGGCCAGGCGGGCGCGGTTGAGTTCGCGGTTGAGGCGCAGGCGGACCTGTTCCAGTTGGTCCTTGAGGACCTGGCGCAGTTGCGGGTGGGCGTCGAGTTGTTCGCTGGAGGCCAGGCTCAACAACACCGCCAATGGGGTTTTCAGGGCATGGCCGAGGTTGCCCAGGGCATTGCGCGAACGCTTGAGACTGTCTTCGGTGTGGGCCAGCAAGTGGTTGATCTGGGTCACCAGTGGTTCCAGCTCGATCGGCACCTGATCGTCGAGTTGCGAGCGCTGGCCCTGTTGCAGTTGCGCGATCTGTTCCCGGGCCTTTTCCAGCGGGCGCAAGGCGCGGCGCACGGTGAGCCGTTGCAGCAGCAGGATTAGCAGCAGGCCCGCCAGCCCCAGGCCGAGGCCGATCTGTTGCATGCGCTGGAAGCTTTCGCGCACCGGGGTGTAGTCCTGGGCCACGCTGATGGAGATCGACTGGCCCAGGCGCCGATAGTCCGAGCGCAGCACCAGCAGTTGCTGGCCTTCCGGGCCCAGTTGCAGGTTGCTCTCCAGGCCCGGCCGTTCGAGACGTGGCAGTTCCTGGTCCCAGAGTGAACGGGAGCGCCAGTGGCTGTCAGCAAAATCGATGCGGAAATAGTGGCCGGAAAACGGCCGCTGGTAAGCCGGCGACAGCAGACGCTCATCCAGTTGCAAACCCTGGGGGCCGCGCACCAGCGCCACCAGCAGGTTTTCGCTGTCGTTGCGCAAGCCGGCTTCGAGGTAGCGCTGCAATCCCACTTCGAACAGCCACAGGCTGGTTTGTGCCAACACCAGGCCGACGATCACCATCACGCTGATCAGGCCCAGGCTCAAACGGCGCTGGATCGACCTCACCGGGCTTGTCCACCCAGCAGGTAACCCTGGCCGCGACGGGTTTCGATCACGTCGCGCCCGAGTTTGCGCCGCAGGTGATTGACGTGGACTTCCAGCACGTTCGAATCGCGCTCGGTTTCACCGTCGTAGAGGTGTTCGGCCAAGTGGCTTTTGGAGAGGATCTGTTCCGGGTGCAGCATGAAGTAGCGCAACAGGCGAAACTCGGCGGCGGTGAGCTGGATGTCGGCGCCATCGCGGGTGACGCACTGGCGACCCTCATCCAGTTGCAGGCCGGCGGCCTTGAGGGTCGGTTGATTGACCTGGCCGTGGGAGCGGCGCAACAGGGCCTGGATGCGCAGGTGCAGTTCTTCGGGGTGGAAAGGTTTGGTCAGGTAGTCGTCGGCGCCGGCCTTGAGGCCTTCGATGCGCTCGGCCCAGGAACCGCGGGCGGTGAGGATCAGCACCGGCGTCGCCAGGCCAGCGGCGCGCCACTGGGTCAACACGTCTAGCCCGGGCAGCCCCGGCAGGCCGAGGTCGAGGATGATCAGGTCATAGGGTTCGGTGCTGCCCTGGTGCACCGCGTCGCGACCGTCGGCCAGCCAGTCCACGGCATAACCTTGGCGATTGAGGCCGGCCACCAGTTCGTCGGCCAGCGGCACGTGGTCTTCCACCAGGAGCAATCGCATCGGTCAATCTTCCTTGTCTTTGAGTAAATGGCCGGTGGTGGCGTCGATGTCCAGTTCGCGGACCACACCCTCGGTGGTCAGCAATTCGACTTCATAAATGTAGACGTCGTGCTTCTCTTCGAGCTCGGCTTCCAGCAGCTTGGCCCCCGGATAACGATCCAGCGCTTTTTGCAGAAGCTGCTCGAGCGGCAGGATCACGCCCTGTTGGCGCAGGCGCAGGGCCTCGTCCTGGTCGAGGTCGCGGGCCATGACCACCGAGCAGAAAACCAGCAGCGCCAGGGCCATGCGGCCGCTGGCGCGTCGAGGGGAAAAGGATTGCAGCGTCATTACGTGTCCTGATGATCCTTGAGAATCTGCCCGCTGACCGCGTCCAGCTCCAGGTCCCACTCGATGCCCTGCGGATCGCGCAGTTCAACCTGGTAGATGTACTTGCCGTACTCTTCTTCCAGTTCGGTTTCGGTGACGGTGGAGCCGGGATGCTTGGCCAGCGCCGTGGCATTGAGCTTCTCGAAAGACACAATGGTACCAGCGTCGCGCAGCCTCAGGGCTTCGTCGGGGCCGAGGTCGCGCGCCTGGGCGAGGTTGGCGGTCAGGCCGATGAGGGATGCGGCGAACAGGGCAGTAAAGGATTTCATGGGTGTCTCCGTATTTTTTATGTGTTGCCTACGGGGGCCACCTTAGCGAAACCAACTTAATTGAAACTGAATTGCCATCATGCGCGACTATTGTGCCAGCACCTCGTCGGCCCTGCCGCCTTCGCGCTGGATCACCAGGTGGATGAAGTGCAGCTTGGCGATCACCGCGGGCGGCAGCACGAAGGGGTAGAAATCCGGCTGGCCCATGCTGCGCGACAGCTCGTTGAGCATGCCGGCCAGTTCGATCCAGGCGTTGACGAACGACAGGAAGGCGGCGCCGCCGGGGTGCTGCGGATCGTAAAGGGTGCTGGAGGGAAACGGCTGGTAGTCGAAGTCCATTTCCCGCGCGCTCATGCCAAAGCCGAGCGCGGTGTCGACGGCGTCCATCATGTGCAGATAGTGAGCCCAGGTTTCGGCCCAGTCTTCCCAAGGGTGCATGGTGGCGTAGGCGCTGACGTACTGCGCCTGCCAGTCGAGCGGCGCACCTTGCTGATAATGCCGCTCGAGAGCCTCGGCGTAGCTGGCGCGTTCATCGCCGAACAGGTCGCGAAAGGGTTCCAGCCAGTCGCTGTTGGCAATCAAACGGTCCCAATAATAATGCCCGACCTCGTGACGGAAATGCCCGAGCAAGGTGCGATAGGGTTCGTGCATCTGCACCCGCACCTGTTCGCGGTGGGCGTCGTCGGCTTCCTTGATGTCGAGGGTGATCAGGCCGTTGGCGTGGCCGGTGGTGGGTGCCTTGCCTTCGAGGTCGACGCCGATGACGTCGAAGGCCAGGCCGGTTTCTTCGTCCTGGGTTTTCGGGATGACTTGCAACCCGAGGCTGAGCAACTGCGCGATCAGGCGGCGCTTGGCGGTTTCCACCTTGCGCCAGCGCTCGTGGTTTTCGGCGATGGATAAATCGGGGATGGTACGGTTCAGGCTGCAGGCGATGCATAGGGCATCGTGGTCGTTGGCTGGTAGCAGCCAATTGCAGGCGGCTGGGGAATCGAGGTTGGCGCAGCGACGGAACATGCCGGCTGCGGGATCGGCGTCGAGTAGCCAGGTGTCGGGCTGCTCGCCCCGTTGGAGCGAGGACAGGCGACTTTGCTCGGGTTGGTAACCCAGGGCTGCGGAACAGGCCAGGCACTGGCTGTTGCGAAAGAACAGCGACTGGCCGCAACGACAGGGCCAGATCTTGCTGTTGCGCGAGCTTTCGCCCATGAAGGGGGCGGCGATGCGCGAAGTGAGCTGTTCGAAGAAGCGGTACATGAGCGATCTCTCCCTGGGGCTTGCCAAGACTAGATCATTGCTGGGGGGTGATCGTTCCCCCGCTTTGCGGGGGTGAATCAAAAGATCGCAGCCTGCGGCAGCTCCTACAGGGGGACGGCGGCGTTTGCGCGATCCTTGTAGGAGCTGCCGCAGGCTGCAATCTTTTGATCTTGAGGGCGTCAGACCGTGATGTTGTGCCCTTTCAGGAACTCGACGAATGCTTCTTCATCCAGCACCTTTAACCCGAGCTCATTGGCCTTGGTCAGTTTAGACCCCGCACCAGGCCCTGCGACCACGCAGTGGGTCTTGGCCGATACGGAGCCGGCCACTTTGGCGCCGAGGCTTTCGAGTTTGTCCTTGGCCACATCGCGGCTCATCAGTTCCAGCGAACCGGTGAGCACCCAGGTCTGTCCGGCCAGTGGCAGGCCTTCGACGACTTTCTTCTCGCTCTGCCAGTGCATGCCGAAATCGGCCAGTTGTTTCTCGGCGTCCTCAGCCAGTTGGCGATTGGCCTCGACGGCGAAAAACTCACGAACCGAGGTGGCCTGCTTTTCGGGCAATGCCTGACGCATGTCCAGCCAGTCGGCGCTGATCACCGCTTGCAGCGAACCGAACTTGTCAGCCAGTTTCTGCGCCCCGCCCGGCCCTACCGAAGGGATGTGCAGCTTGTCGAGGAAACCGCCCAGGGTGGTGCTGGCGGCGAACTCGGCGCCCAGCTCGCCCTGGTCCTGAATCTGCAAGCCGTGCTTGAGCAGTTCGTCGATCACCTGCTGGTTGTGCGCGTCTTCGAAGAAGCTGTGAATTTCGTGGGCCACTTCCAGGCCGACGTCCGGCAGGTAGGTCAGCACTTGCGGCAAGGCCTTCTGCACCCGCTCCAGCGAACCCAGGGAACGCGCCAGCACCTTGGCCGTCTCTTCGCCGACATCGGGAATTCCCAGGGCGTAGATGAAGCGGGCCAGGCTCGGCTTCTTGCTGTCGGCGATGGCGCTGAGCAGCTTGTTGCTCGACAGCTCGGCAAAACCTTCCAGGTCGACGATATCCTCGAACTTCAGGGCGTACAGGTCGGCCGGGGAGCTCACCAGGCCTTCATCGACCAGTTGCTCGACGCTCTTGTCGCCCAGGCCTTCGATGTCCATGGCCCGGCGGGAGACGAAGTGAATGATCGCCTGCTTGAGTTGCGCGCCACAGGCCAGGCGCCCGACGCAGCGATACACCGCGCCTTCGCTGACGGTCTCGCGGCCCTTGCTGCGCTTGACCAGTTGCGTACGCTCGACGTGGGAGCCGCACACCGGGCATTGCTCTGGAATCTGTACTGGCCGGGCGTTTTCCGGGCGACGCTCGGTGACCACTTGCACCACTTGCGGAATTACGTCGCCGGCGCGGCGGATGATCACCGTGTCGCCGATCATCAGGCCCAGGCGCGCCACTTCGTCCATGTTGTGCAGCGTCGCGTTGGCCACGGTGACACCGGCGACCTTGACCGGCTTCAAGCGCGCCACCGGCGTCACCGCACCGGTGCGACCGACCTGGAACTCGACGTCGAGCAGCTCGGTGAGTTCTTCCATGGCCGGGAATTTATGGGCGATGGCCCAGCGCGGTTCGCGGGCGCGGAAGCCCAGTTCACGTTGGGAAGCGATGCTGTTGACCTTGAACACCACGCCGTCGATTTCATAGGGCAGCGCGTTGCGGCGTTCGCCGATGTCGCGGTAGTAGTCCAGGCATTCGTCGATGCCGTTCGCCAGTTTCAGCTCGTGGCTGATGGGCATGCCCCAAACCTTGAGCTGCTGCAGATTGCCGATGTGGGTATCGGCGATGTCCGCGGACACCTGGCCAATGCCGTAGCAGCAGAATTCCAGCGGACGGTTGGCGGTGATCTTCGAGTCCAGCTGGCGCAAGCTGCCGGCCGCGGCGTTGCGCGGGTTGGCGAAGGTCTTGCCACCGACTTCCAGTTGCGTGGCATTGAGCCGCTCGAAACCGGCCTTGGACATGAACACTTCGCCGCGCACTTCCAGGGTCGCCGGCCAGCCGCTGCCGTGCAGCTTGAGCGGGATGTTGCGCACGGTGCGCACGTTGACGCTGATGTCTTCACCGGTGGTGCCATCGCCGCGCGTAGCCCCGCGTACGAGCATGCCGTCCTGATAGAGCAGGCTGACCGCCAGGCCATCGAGCTTGGGTTCGCAGCTGTATTCAACCGCCGCGCCAGCGCCGAACAGATCACCGGCCGGCAGGTCCAGGCCTTCGGTCACCCGACGGTCGAACTCGCGCATGTCGGTTTCTTCGAAGGCGTTGCCCAGGCTGAGCATCGGCACTTCGTGGCGCACCTGGGTGAACGCCGACAGCGCGGCGCTGCCGACCCGCTGGGTGGGCGAGTCGCGAGTGACCAGGTCGGGATTGGCTGCTTCGAGGGCCTTGAGCTCGTTGAACAACCGGTCGTACTCGGCGTCCGGGATGCTCGGCTCGTCCAGCACGTGGTAGCGATAGTTGTGCAGGTCCAGCTCAGCGCGTAGCTCTAGAATGCGGTCTTGGGCGGCAGTCATGGGTGTTCTCTCATAAAGCAAAAGAGCAGCCGAGGCTGCTCAATTTGTTGATGCGGCGCAGATTCATTGTAGGAGTCCGGCTTGCCGGCGAAGGCGATTTCAAATACGCCATCGCCAGCAAGCCGGCTCCTACAGGGTGTGGAGGTGGATATCCACACGGTGCAAATATCAGCGCTTCTGGGTCAGTGCGCGACGTTCAAATTCAACGATGCGCTGACGGTAGTGCTCGATCGTCTGGGCGGTCAGTACGCTGCGCTGGTCGTCCTTCAGTTCGCCGTTCAGCTCTTGCGACAATTTACGCGCCGCCGCCACCATCACGTCGAAGGCCTGCTTCGGATGACGCGGGCCTGGCAGGCCGAGGAAGAAGCTCACCGCCGGGGTGCTGAAGTGGTCGATGTCGTCCAGGTCGAACACGCCCGGCTTGACCGCGTTGGCCATGGAGAACAGCACTTCGCCATTGCCGGCCATGCTTTCGTGGCGGTGGAAGATGTCCATTTCGCCAAAACGCAGGCCGCTTTCGAGAATGTTCTGCAGCAGGGCCGGGCCTTTGAAGCCGGCAGGATCGCGGCAGATCACGCTGATGACCAGCACTTCCTCGGCTTGCGGCTGTTCCTTGTCGCTGACCGCTGGCGCAGGCTTGGTGTCATCCGGGAAATCGTCGTCACGGCTGCTGAAGCTCGGGCCGCCGTCCAGGTCCAGGCTGAGGTTCATGTCACCCTGGGAAGGCTCGCCATGGCCACGCTTGCCGCGCTTGGAGCCCGAATCGCGGGAGTCCCGGGCCGGCATGCTCACCGACGGCAGGTCGTGCTCGTCCAGTTGCGGTTCCTTGTGCGTATCCAGCACGCGGGACGGGCCCAACACCTCGGGGCTGGCGTCCTCTTCGGGCAGGTTGGACAGGCTCCGGTCGAGACGGAATTTCAGTTTTCCCTTGCCGCCGCGCATACGGCGCCAGCCATCAAAAAGAATACCGGCAATGACAATAATGCCGATGACGATCAGCCACTCGCGCAGACCGATTTCCATGTAATCCCGTGCCTCTATAAAAAATGCTGAAAAATAAGGGGCTTACATTCTGTAAACCGCTTTAAAACGTGGCGCCAACTCTATGTTCTGACAGGCGTTTTACCCACGTATACGAAAAATTGACATTAAACTAGCACGACCAAAGGCAACTTTACACCGTCTGGCACGTTGGTCCCGCGAATATGTCGATTGGCCAGCAAGTCGGCATGGCAAATTGAGTCCCACTGTAAAAAAATCCCCCCTGAAAGCCACGCCTCAGGCATCCACCATCGCCATGGCCTCCTCGACATCCACCGCCACCAGACGCGAGCAACCCGGTTCGTGCATCGTCACCCCCATCAATTGCTCGGCCATTTCCATGGCGATCTTGTTGTGGGTGATGTAGATGAACTGCACCGTCTGCGACATCTCCTTGACCAGTCGCGCATAACGTCCAACGTTAGCGTCATCCAATGGCGCGTCCACTTCATCGAGCATGCAGAACGGCGCCGGGTTCAACTTGAAGATCGCAAAAACCAGGGCCAATGCGGTCAGGGCTTTTTCGCCACCGGAGAGCAAATGGATGGTGCTGTTCTTCTTTCCGGGCGGCTGCGCCATGATCGTCACCCCTGTATCGAGTAGATCTTCGCCCGTCAGTTCCAAATACGCGCGGCCTCCACCGAAAACTTTTGGGAAAAGTGCCTGTAAACCGCCATTGATCTGATCAAAGGTATCTTTGAAACGGTTTCGGGTTTCCTTGTCGATCTTGCGAATTACGTTTTCGAGCGTGTCGAGGGCTTCGACCAGATCGTCGTTCTGGGCGTCCAGATAACGTTTACGCTCCGATTGTTGCTGGTACTCATCGATGGCCGCGAGGTTGATTGCGCCCAGGCGCTGGATCCGCGCGGCGATGCGCTCAAGCTCTTCCTCGGCGGCTTTCTCGCTGGCCTCGGCGGTCAGGGTGGCCAGCACGCCGTGCAGGTCGTAACCGTCTTCGAGCAACTGGTCCTGCAATGCCTTGCGCCGCACGGTCAGGGCCTGCCATTCCATGCGCTGGGTTTCCAGCTGGCTGCGAATCAGCTGGGACTGTTGTTCGGCCTGGTTGCGGCGCTTTTCGGCCTCACGCAGTTCGCGGTCGGCATCCTCCAAGGCGATCTGCGCGGTCTTGAGCTCTTCGTCGACGGTCATGCGCTTGTCGAGCAGTTCTTCGAGTTTCAGGCGCAACTCTTCCAGCGGCGCCTCGCCCTCCTCCAGATTCAGACTCAACTGTTCGCGCTTTTCCGTCAGGCGTTCGGCCTGCATTTCCAGGCGCTCCAGGGCCTGGCGCGTGGAATCGTGCTGGGCCTTGAGCGAGCCCAGGCGCACCGCCAGTTGGTGGGCGTGATCCTTGTGCTGGCGGGCCTCCTGGCGCACCCGGTCAAGGCGTTCGCGCAAGCTGTCGCGCTGGGCCAGCAGCAGCTCGCGCTGCTCGGTGTCCAGGGCCATGGCGTCGAGGGCTTCCTGCAATTGCAGGCGCGCTTCACCGATGCTTTCGTGCTCCAGGGCGCGCTGCTCGCCCAGTTCCTCGATTTCTTCGTCAAGACGGGTGCGCCGCAGGGCCAACTGCTCGGCCTTGGCTTTGCCGGCCGACAGCTGGGCCTTCAACTCGCCTTGCTGACGGGCTTCGTCCTGCAGCAAACGACGCAGGTGTTCGCGACCGTTTTCCTGCTGACGCTGTTGCGCCCGCAGGTTTTGCAATTCGGTTTCCAGGGACTCGACCGCCGCTTCGCGCTCTTCGCGCTCCAGGCCCAGTTTCTGGATTTCCTGGCCACGGGCGAGCATGCCGCTTTCCGCTTCACTGGCACGGCGCACCCGCAGAAAGTGCCGGCCGACCCAATAGCCGTCGCGGCTGATCAGGCTCTGGCCGGCGGCCAACTGACCGCGCAAAGCCAAGGCCTCTTCGAGGCTGTCGACTGGTTTGACCTGCCCCAGCCATGGCGACAGATCAATCTGCGCCTCGACCTTGTCGAGCAAACTGCCAGGCACTCGCTGGCCATCGCTGGCCGGGCTGAGCAGGCGCAGATCGCCCTGGGCAAAGCTGGACAGGTCGAAGTCGTTGAAGTCATCCACCAGCACTGCTTGCAGGTCGGCACCGAGCACGGTTTCCACCGCCAGTTCCCAACCTGCTTCAACCTTCAGCCCTTCGGCCAGGCGCGGGCGATCCGCCAGATGCTGCTCACGCAGCCACTCGAAGGTGCCGGTGCCCGGATCGAGCGCGGCCTGTTGCAGGGCTTCGAGCGAGGCCAGGCGACCATTGAGGCGCTGCAGATCGCCCTGGGCCTGTTGCTGTGCCGTCAGCGCGTGCTGCAATTGCTGGCGCAATTGCTCGAGCTTTTCGACCTGAGCTTCTTCACTGGTCTGCAAATCCTCGAGGGTCGCCTCGGATTCAGCGAGCTGCTCGCTGAGCTGCATGATCGCCGCATCTTCCGGATCCGCCGAGAGCAAAGCGCGCTCTTCGCCGAGGCGTTTCTGCCGATCGGCCAGGCGCTCCAGGCTGGTTTCCAGTTGCTGGATGCGCGACTGCTGGACTTCCGACTGGCGCCGCGGCTCGGCAGCGCTCAGGTTGAAGGTGTCCCACTGCTCCTGCCAGCCATGCATGGTGGTTTCGGATTCTTCCAGCGCGGCGGCGGCCTCTTCGGCGGCGGCGCTGGTGACTTCCTGCTCCGGCGTGAGCATGTCCAGCTCTTCGCCGAGAGTCAGCAGCAGCGTGCGGTCGTGACCAAGGTGCGACTCGGTCTCCAGGCGCGCGCGCTCGGCTTCCTTTAAATCGTCCTGCAACTGGCGCAAGCGCTGCTGACCGTGCTGAATGCTCTGTTCGACCCGGGCGATGTCGCCGCCGACCGAATAGAAGCGCCCTTGCACCAGATTGAAGCGCTCGGAGAGGTCGTGATGGCCATCGCGCAGGCGTTCGATACTGGCATCGGCGTTGCGCTGTTCGGCCACCAGGGCTTCGAAACTGATTTCCTGGGTGCCAATGATCGCTTCGCGCTGGCCGACCTGTTCGTTCAGGTCCTGCCAGCGCAGGGCCGACAGTTGCGCCTTGAGCTGACGCTCTTCGCCTTTGAGTTCCTGATACTTCTTGGCCGCTTCAGCCTGGCGGTGCAGGCGTTCAAGCTGACGTTCCAGCTCTTCGCGCAAGTCGGTCAGGCGCTCGAGGTTTTCGTGGGTGCGGCGGATGCGGTTTTCGGTTTCGCGCCGACGCTCCTTGTACTTGGAGATTCCCGCCGCTTCTTCGATAAAGTTGCGCAGGTCTTCAGGCTTGGACTCGATCAGCTTGGAGATCATCCCCTGCTCGATGATCGAGTAGCTGCGCGGGCCGAGGCCGGTGCCGAGGAAGATATCGGTGATGTCACGGCGCCGGCATTTGGTGCCGTTGAGATAGTAGGTGGTCTGGCTATCGCGGGTGACTTTGCGGCGAATGGAAATTTCCGCATAGGCGGCGTATTCACCGAGCAAAGTGCCATCGGTGTTATCGAACACCAGCTCGATGCTCGCCTGGCTCACCGGTTTACGGCTGGTCGAACCGTTGAAGATGACGTCGGTCATCGACTCGCCACGCAGGTTCTTCGCCGAACTTTCGCCCATCACCCAGCGCACGGCGTCGATGATGTTCGACTTGCCGCAACCATTGGGCCCGACCACCGCCGCCATGTTGCTGGGGAAGTTCACCGTGGTCGGGTCGACGAAGGATTTGAACCCCGCCAGCTTGATGCACTTTAGCCGCACGCTTATGCGTCCGTCAGGGCAGAGATCACCAGATCGCAGCTGCGCTGGCCGTAAGCGGTCAGCACTTCGCGGATCTGTGCAAAGTCACGGGCGATCACGGCGGCGAGCAGGCGCTCGAACAAGGCCAGGTATTCGCTCATCGAGGCCTTGCGCTGGTCCAGGGCGAGGAAATACGCACGGCTCATGGCCGGCTGCAGGTTTTCGACGGTTTCCTGCAGGTACGGGTTGTTGGCGAACGGATAGGTGGCGCGCATCACATTGAAACTGTCGTCGACGAAGCTATGGATGTCCTGGCGTTCGAAGCTGGCCGTCAGGCGCTGCTGGATTTGCAGGAATGGCGCCAGGTTAGCCTGGACTTTCCAGCCGTTGGCCACGGCGTTGGCCAGCAGGATGTACATCTCGCTCATCAGCGTGCACAGGCTCTTGACCTTGTGCGCGGTGAGCTCGGTGACGTGGGCGCCCCGGCGCGGCAGGATGGCGATCAGGTGCCGGCGCTCGAGAATCAGCAAGGCCTCGCGAACCGAGCCGCGGCTGACGTCGAGTGCCTGGGTGACCTTCTGTTCCTGGATGCGCTCCCCGGGCTTCATCTCGCCGCGAATGATGCGTTCGGCGAGGTGATGCGCGATTTGCTCGGCGAGGCTGTCCGGCGCCTTGAACGTCATGGTTGTCCTTCAAACTCTTCGATTTGCACAAGCGGCGCAGTGTAGCGCAATTGATACGTCATGGCGCAGGGCCTGCCCGGTGGTTTTGGCACGATTCAAGCAAAAAGCAAGGTATTGATCGAGGGTCAATACTGAAGAAAACAGGCGTTAATCGACAAAATGCATTTTCCTGACCTTTAAGTCAGAAAATCATTGACCGGAAAGTCAGACCTGCTAAATTCGGTTCATGGCGGTTAACAACAATAATGAGTCTGCGAGGCCTTCCGTGATCCAGTTTTTACTCAACCAGGAACTCCGTAGCGAGCACGCCCTGGACCCGAACCTGACCGTGCTCAATTATCTGCGCGACCATGTGGGCAAACCCGGCACCAAAGAAGGCTGCGCCAGCGGTGACTGTGGCGCGTGCACCGTGGTGGTCGGCGAGCTGCAGACCGATGACGACGGCCGCGATCGCATTCGTTATCGCAGCCTCAACTCGTGCCTGACCTTCGTGTCGTCCCTGCACGGCAAGCAACTGATCAGCGTTGAAGACCTCAAGCACAAGGGTGAGCTGCACAGCGTGCAGAAGGCCATGGTCGAGTGCCACGGCTCGCAATGCGGGTTCTGCACCCCGGGTTTCGTGATGTCGTTGTTTGCACTGCAAAAGAACAGCGATGCACCGGATCAGCACAAGGCCCACGAAGCCCTGGCCGGCAACCTCTGCCGCTGCACCGGTTATCGGCCGATCCTGGAAGCGGCCGAGCAGTCCTGCTGCGCCAAGCAACCGGATCAGTTCGATGCCAATGAAGCCCAGACCATCGCCCGACTCAAGGCCATCGCGCCGACCGACATCGGCGAACTCAACAGCGGTGACAAGCGCTGCCTGGTGCCGCTGACCGTGGCCGACCTGGCCGACCTCTATGACGCTTATCCACAGGCGCGGCTGCTGGCCGGCGGCACCGACCTGGCGCTGGAAGTGACCCAGTTCCACCGTACCCTGCCGGTGATGATCTACGTCGGCAACGTCGCCGAGATGAAGCGCATCGACCGCTTCGACGACCGCCTGGAAATCGGTGCCGCCACCGCCCTCTCCGACTGCTACGAAGCGTTGAAGGCCGAGTACCCGGACTTCGGCGAACTGCTGCAGCGCTTCGCCTCCTTGCAGATCCGCAACCAGGGCACCCTGGGCGGCAACATCGGCAACGCCTCGCCCATCGGCGACTCGCCACCGCTGCTGATTGCCCTGGGTGCGCAGATCGTCCTGTGCAAAGGCGATACCCGCCGCACCCTGGCGCTGGAAGATTACTTCATCGATTACCGCGTCACCGCACGCCAGGAAAGCGAGTTCATCGAGAAGATCATCGTGCCGCGCGCCAGCGTCGAACAGCTGTTCCGCGCCTACAAGGTGTCCAAGCGCCTGGACGATGACATTTCCGCGGTGTGCGCGGCGTTCAACCTGCGCCTGGAAAACGGTGTGATCGCCGATGCCCGCGTGGCGTTCGGTGGCATGGCGGCCATTCCAAAGCGCGCCAACAGTTGCGAAACCGCGTTGATCGGTGCGCCCTTTAACAGCGCCACCGTTGAACGTGCATGCGCTGCCCTGGCGGAAGATTTCACGCCGCTGTCGGACTTCCGCGCCAGCAAGGAATATCGCCTGCTCAGTGCGCAGAACCTGCTGCGCAAATACTTCATCGAACTGCAAACGCCGCACATCGAGACTCGGGTGACCGCTTATGTCTAACCATCACGCCGTAGAGAAGACCCAGGCCGAACTGGCTGAACTGTTCGCCAAGGACCTGACCACCGGTGTCGGCCGCAGCGTCAAACACGACAGCGCGGCCAAGCATGTGTCCGGTGAAGCGCAGTACATTGACGATCGCCTGGAGTTTCCCAACCAGCTGCACGTGTACGCCCGCCTGTCCGACCGCGCTCACGCCCGGATCATCAGCATCGACACCCAGCCGTGCTACGCCTTCGAAGGCGTGCGCATCGCCATCACCCACGAAGACGTGCCGGGCCTGAAAGACATCGGCCCACTGCTGCCGGGTGACCCGCTGCTGGCCATCGACGACGTGCAGTTCGTCGGCCAGCCGGTGCTCGCCGTCGCCGCGAAAGACCTGGAAACCGCACGCAAGGCGGCGATGGCCGCGATCATCGAATACGAAGACTTGGAGCCGGTGCTGGACGTGGTCGAAGCCTTGCGCAAGCGCCACTTCGTGCTCGACAGCCACACCCATCAGCGCGGCGATTCGGCCACGGCGCTGGCCACCGCCGAGCACCGCATCCAGGGCACCCTGCACATCGGTGGCCAGGAGCACTTCTACCTGGAAACCCAGATTTCCTCGGTGATGCCCACCGAAGACGGCGGCATGATCGTCTACTGCTCCACGCAGAACCCCACCGAAGTGCAGAAGCTGGTGGCCGAAGTGCTGGACGTGTCGATGAACAAGATCGTCGTCGACATGCGTCGCATGGGCGGCGGCTTTGGCGGCAAGGAGACGCAAGCGGCGAGCCCGGCGTGCCTGTGCGCGGTGATCGCGCACCTCACCGGCCAGCCGACCAAGATGCGCCTGCCGCGGGTCGAAGACATGCTGATGACCGGCAAGCGTCACCCGTTCTACGTCGAGTACGACGTCGGCTTCGACAGCACCGGGCGCCTGCACGGGATTGCCCTGGAGCTGGCCGGCAACTGCGGCTGCTCGCCGGACCTGTCGGCATCGATCGTCGACCGCGCGATGTTCCACTCCGACAACTCGTACTACCTGGGCGACGCGACCATCAATGGTCACCGCTGCAAGACCAACACCGCCTCGAACACCGCTTACCGTGGCTTTGGCGGCCCGCAAGGCATGGTCGCCATCGAAGAGGTGATGGACGCCATCGCCCGGCACCTGGCCCTCGACCCGCTGGCGGTGCGCAAGGCCAACTATTACGGCAAGACCGAGCGCAACGTCACCCACTACTACCAGACCGTCGAGCACAACATGCTCGAGGAAATGACCGCCGAACTGGAAGCCAGCAGCCAGTACGCCGAGCGCCGCGAAGCGATCCGCCGCTACAACGCCAACAGCCCGATCCTGAAAAAGGGCCTGGCCCTGACCCCGGTGAAATTCGGCATCTCCTTCACCGCCAGCTTCCTCAACCAGGCCGGCGCGCTGGTGCACGTCTACACCGACGGCAGCATCCACCTGAACCACGGCGGCACCGAAATGGGCCAGGGCCTGAACACCAAGGTCGCGCAGGTTGTGGCCGAGGTGTTCCAGGTGGAAATGGACCGTGTGCAGATCACTGCGACCAACACTGACAAGGTGCCGAACACCTCGCCGACCGCTGCGTCCAGTGGCGCCGACCTCAACGGCAAGGCTGCGCAGAATGCCGCAGAGACCATCAAGCAACGCCTGGTGGAATTCGCCGCTCGCCAGTACAAGGTCAGCGAAGAAGACGTGGAGTTCCACAACGGCCACGTACGGGTTCGCGATCACATCCTGACCTTCGAAGCGCTGATCCAGCAGGCGTATTTCGCCCAGGTGTCGCTGTCGAGTACCGGGTTCTACAAGACGCCGAAAATCTACTACGACCGCAGCCAGGCCCGCGGCCGTCCGTTCTATTACTTCGCCTTTGGCGCCGCCTGCTGCGAGGTGATCATCGACACCCTGACCGGCGAGTACAAGATGCTGCGCACCGACATCCTCCACGACGTCGGCGCCTCGCTGAACCCGGCCATCGACATCGGCCAGGTCGAGGGCGGTTTCATCCAGGGCATGGGTTGGCTGACCATGGAAGAGCTGGTGTGGAACAACAAGGGCAAGCTGATGACCAACGGCCCGGCCAGCTACAAGATCCCCGCCGTAGCGGACATGCCGCTTGACCTGCTAGTCAAGCTGGTGGAAAACCGCAAGAACCCGGAAGACACGGTGTTCCATTCCAAGGCCGTGGGCGAGCCGCCGTTCATGCTCGGCATCGCCGCGTGGTGTGCGATCAAGGATGCGGTGGCCAGTCTGGGTGATTACAAGCATCAGCCGAAAATCGACGCGCCGGCGACGCCGGAGCGGGTGTTGTGGGGGTGTGAGCAGATGCGCCAGTTGAAGGTGGCCAAAGCCGTTGAGGCTGAAGCCGAGCTGGCTTCGCTCTAGACCGAGGCGCGGCCTTCGCGAGCAAGCCCGCTCCCACATTTGGAATGCATTCCCCTGTGGGAGCGGGCTTGCTCGCGAAGAGGCCCGAACTGACAACAGAGATGTTGAGGTGAAACATGTACAACTGGATCGACGCCCTCGCCGACCTGCAAAACCAGGGTGAACCCTGCGTGCTGGTGACCATCATCGAAGAGCTCGGCTCGACGCCGCGCAATGCCGGTTCGAAGATGGTCGTCAGCGCCCGCCAGACCTTCGACACCATCGGTGGCGGGCACCTGGAATACAAGGCCATGCAGATCGCCCGCGAGATGCTCGCCAGCGGCAAGCAGGACACCCATCTGGAGCGCTTCAGCCTCGGCGCCAGTCTGGGCCAGTGCTGCGGTGGCGCTACCGTGCTGCTGTTCGAACCGATGGGCCAGGTCCAGGCGCAGATCGCCGTATTCGGTGCCGGCCACGTCGGCCGTGCACTGGTGCCGCTGCTGGCCAGCCTGCCCTGCCGGGTGCGCTGGATCGATTCGCGCGAAGACGAATTCCCGCAACAGATCCCCCACGGCGTGCGCAAGATCGTCAGCGAGGAACCGGTGGACGAAATCGACGACCTGCCCGCCGGCAGCTACTGCATCGTCATGACCCACAACCACCAACTCGACCTCGAACTCACCGCCGCCATCCTCAAGCGCAACGACTTTGCCTACTTCGGCCTGATCGGCTCGAAGACCAAACGGGTGAAATTCGAACACCGCCTGCGCGACCGCGGTTTCGACAGCGGCGTCGTGCAACGCATGCGCTGCCCGATGGGCATCGGCGAAGTCAAAGGCAAACTGCCTGTGGAAATCGCCATCTCCATCGCCGGCGAGATCATCGCCACTTACAACGCCAATTTCGGTCAGCAAACGTCCAGCGCCGAACCGATTGCCAAACTGCTGCCCGTTTCACGCCGCAGTCAGGCGACAAAATTGAAAGCCTCCAATTGATGAGCTTCATAAATAGAGAATAATCATGCCCCTGACTCGCAAAGCCTACCGCGCCGCCATTCTGCACAGCATCGCCGACCCTGCCGAAGTCGGGATCGAAGCCTCGTACGAGTATTTCGAGGACGGCTTGCTGGTGATCGACAACGGCAAGATCAGCGCCCTCGGCCACGCCAGTGAATTGTTGCCAACCCTGCCGGCCGATATCGAGATCACCCATTACCAGGATGCGCTGATCACCCCCGGGTTCATCGACACCCACATCCACCTGCCGCAAACCGGCATGGTCGGCGCCTATGGCGAGCAACTGCTGGACTGGCTCAACACCTACACCTTCCCCTGCGAAAGCCAGTTCGCCGACAAGGCCCACGCCGACCAGGTCGCGGACATCTTCATCAAGGAACTGCTGCGCAACGGCACCACCACCGCTCTGGTGTTCGGTAGCGTGCATCCGCAATCGGTGAACTCGTTCTTCGAAGCCGCCGAACAGCTGGACCTGCGCATGATCGCCGGCAAGGTGATGATGGACCGCAACGCCCCGGACTACCTGACCGACACCGCCGAATCCAGCTACCTGGAAAGCAAGGCGCTGATCGAGCGCTGGCACGGCAAGGGTCGCCTGCACTATGCGGTCACCCCGCGTTTTGCCCCGACCAGCACCCCGGAACAGCTGACCCTGGCCGGCCAGTTGCTGACCGAATACCCGGATCTGTACATGCAGACCCACATCAGCGAAAACCTCAAGGAAATCGAGTGGGTCAAGGAACTGTTCCCGGAGCGCAAGGGCTACCTGGACGTCTACGACCACTACCAATTGCTCGGCGAGCGCTCGGTGTTCGCCCACGGCGTGCACCTGTGCGATGACGAATGCGCGCGACTGGCGGAAACCGGTTCGGCCATCTCGTTCTGCCCGACCTCGAACTTCTTCCTCGGCAGCGGTCTGTTCAACCTGCCGATGGCGGAGAAGCACAAGCTGAACGTCGGCCTGGGCACTGACGTCGGTGGCGGCACCAGTTTCTCGCTGCTGCAAACCCTCAACGAAGCCTACAAGGTGATGCAACTGCAAGGCGCGCGCCTGAGCCCGTTCAAGTCGCTGTACCTGGCGACCCTCGGCGGCGCCCGTGCACTTCGCCTGGAAGACAGGATCGGCAACCTGCAGCCGGGCAGCGATGCCGACTTCCTGGTGCTGGACTACAACGCCACGCCGTTGCTGGGTTATCGCTTGCAGCAGGCCAATAACATTGCCGAGACTTTGTTTGTGCTGATGACCCTGGGGGATGACCGGACTGTGTTGCAGACTTATGCGGCGGGGAATCTGGTGCATCAGCGGTAAGGTTTTTCGGGCATAAAAAATCCCCCGTAATCGTCAGATTCCGGGGGATTTTTTGTGTCTTTGCGGCCGCCTTCGCGAGCAAGCCCGCTCCCACATTTGATCTGTGTCGTTCACAAATCCCCTGTGGGAGCGGGCTTGCTCGCGAATCAGGCGACGCGGTCTCTCAGATTTTCGCCGGCGACCGCCCCGGCTTCTTGGTCTGCAACAAATGTGAGAACACCGCATGCAAATCATCCGACGCACTTTCCTCATCGAGATTGAGTTTGCTGTCGATGTGATCCATGTGATGCATCATCAGGTTCACCGCCAGTTCCGCGTCGCGCTTTTCAATGGCGTCGATCAACTGGGTGTGCTCGTCGTAGGAGCAGTGGGAACGGTTGCCGCTTTCGTACTGGGCAATGATCAGCGAAGTCTGGGACACCAGGCTGCGCTGGAAGCTGATCAGCGGGGCGTTTTTCGCCGCTTCGGCCAGTTTCAGGTGAAATTCGCCCGACAAGCGGATGCCGGCGCCCCGGTCGCCACGGGAAAAGCTGTCGCGCTCGTCGTTGACCATCTGCCGCAACTCGGCAATCTGTTCGGCGGTGGCGTGCTCGACCGCAAGCTCGGTGATCGCCCGCTCCACCAGACGCCGGGCCATGAACACCTGGCGCGCCTCTTCGACGCTCGGGCTGGCAACCACGGCGCCGCGATTTGGCCGCAGCAACACCACGCTTTCATGGGCCAGGCGCGACAGCGCGCGGCGAATGATGGTGCGGCTGACCCCGAAAATTTCCCCCAGCGCTTCTTCGCTCAACTTGGTGCCGGGCGCCAGGCGCTGTTCGAGGATGGCCTCGAAGATATGCGCGTAGACAATATCGTCCTGGGTTCCGCTGCGGCCGACTTTGCCTGCTCGCGGCTGTTTCTTTAGGGGTTGCAACTGTTCGTTCATGGGCACTCGAGTCGGAAGAACTGCGGCGAATTGACGGTGACTGTAATACGGCACAGTGGGTCGCTGGCAAGTATCGCGTAAAAATCACTGCGATTGTACACAATGGTTAGTGCCAACACGACTGTACGGCTGTTTGTCACATCCGCTGTATGGCAACAATACATTACGTTTGAGTTTAGGCTTGTTCGCAGAATCCGCCTTTGTTCGCAATCCCTGTGGGAGCGGGCTTGCTCGCGAAGAGGGCGTGTCAGCAGACATTAATGTAGCTGACGGACCGCATTCGCGAGCAAGCCCGCTCCCACAGGGGTTCAGTGTTGCAGCGGACATCTTCATACGTATAAAGGAACACCGCCGTCATGAACGACGCCACGCATACCCAACTGCGCCCCTTGGCCGACACCTCTCCATCGGCCATCGTCGCCGGGTTCATCGCCATGATGACCGGCTACACCAGTTCCCTGGTGCTGATGTTCCAGGCCGGGCAAGCGGCCGGGCTGACCAGCGGGCAGATTTCGTCGTGGATCTGGGCGATTTCCATTGGCATGGCGGTGTGCTCGATCGGCCTGTCCCTGCGCTACCGCACCCCCATCACCATTGCCTGGTCCACCCCGGGCGCTGCCTTGCTGATCACCAGCCTGGGGGGCGTGACCTACGGCGAAGCCATCGGTGCCTATATTACCTGCGCGCTGCTGGTGACGATCTGCGGGCTGACCGGCAGTTTCGAACGCCTGGTGAAAAAGATTCCGGCGTCCCTGGCGGCGGCATTGCTGGCGGGAATCCTGTTCAAGATCGGCAGCGAGATTTTCGTCGCGGCGCAGCATCGCACCGCGCTGGTGCTGGGCATGTTCTTGACTTACCTGGTGGTCAAGCGCCTGTCGCCGCGTTATGCCGTGTTGGGCGCATTGCTGATCGGCACGGCCTTGTCCGGCCTCATGGGGCTGCTGGACTTCAGCGCGTTCCATCTGGAAGTGGCCACGCCGGTCTGGACCACACCGCACTTCTCCCTCGCCGCGACCATCAGTATCGGCATCCCGTTGTTCGTGGTCGCGATGACTTCGCAAAACATGCCGGGCATCGCCGTGCTGCGCGCCGACGGCTACAACGTGCCAGCTTCGCCGCTGATCACCACCACCGGCATCGCCTCGCTGCTGCTGGCGCCCTTCGGTTCCCACGGGATCAACCTGGCCGCCATCAGCGCGGCGATCTGCACCGGGCCCCATGCCCATGAGGATCGCAACAAGCGTTATACGGCGGCGGTCTGGTGCGGGATTTTCTATGGCATCGCCGGTGTGTTCGGCGCAACGCTGGCGGCGTTGTTTGCCGCGCTGCCCAAGGAGCTGGTGTTGTCGATTGCCGCACTGGCGTTGTTCGGTTCGATCATCAACGGGCTGAGCATCGCCATGAGCGAAGCGAAGGAGCGTGAAGCGGCGCTGATCACCTTCATGGTCACGGCATCGGGGCTGACGCTGTTTTCCATCGGTTCGGCGTTCTGGGGGATTGTGGCGGGGGTGGTGACGCTGGTAATTCTGAATTGGCGTAAAGGCTGAAGATCGCAGCCTCGTTTCACTCGACAGCTCCTACAGGGGATCGCGTTCCAATGTAGGAGCTGCCGAAGGCTGCGATCTTTTGATCTTCCCAAAAAAAACGGCGACTCAAAGGTCGCCGTTTTTTTATAACATCAGGCTACCGGATTGATCGGCTTTTCCGGGTACCAGACGTCCAGCAGCGGGCTGACTTCAACGCTGGTCAGCTCGGTGCGGCCTTTGAGCCAGGCTTCAACGGCAGCGCGTTGTTCAGCGCTGACCGAGCCACGCTTGATCAGGCAAACCAGACCATAGTCATCACCGCCGACATAGCCTAGACCGTTGGCTTCCATGGCATCTTTGAGGAACGCCTCGAGGAAGGCATCAATGGCTTCTTCGGACAGATCTTCCTTGAAATCCAGGTTCAGTTCGAAACCCAGCTCTTGAAATTCATCAACGCACAGTTTTTTGCGCAGACGCTGGGAGCGGTTAGTCGCCATTGGAACAATCCTCTTAAGTAATAACGGGCCGCACTTTAGCAGTTTAAGCCGCCAATTGCCCGACTCTCTGGGGCGCAACGCCTACCGTCGGTAAAAAATAGCCCATTGGTGGCCCCGCGCACGGCACAAGCCGTGGCACCTTGGGGCATAATGCCGACACTTTCATGACCACTGAGGGAATTTATCTTCATGCCCTCGTCTTTATTTCCCCCTCGGCTGTAGGGTTTTATGTACATGATCAAATCGTTGCGTCCATTGCTCCTGGCCGGCCTGCTTTTCCCCCTGGCCCTCCCCGTTTCCGCTGAACCGATCAATACCAGCCTGTCGCCCAATGTCGAAAAAGCCCTCAAGGCCAGCAAATTGCAGGACAACGCCCTGTCGCTGGTGATGATTCCACTCAACGGCCCCGGCACCCCGACCATCTTCAACGCCGACGTCTCGGTCAACCCGGCGTCGACCATGAAGCTGGTCACTACGTACGCGGCCCTGGAAATGCTCGGCCCCAATCACCAGTGGAAAACCGAGTTCTATACCGATGGCACCCTCAGCGGCGGCATCCTCAACGGCAACCTCTACCTCAAGGGTGGCGGCGATCCGAAGCTGAACATGGAAAAACTCTGGCTGCTGATGCGCGACCTGCGCGCCAACGGCGTGACCCAGGTCACCGGCGACCTGGTGCTGGACAAGAACTTCTTCGTGCAACCGCAACTGCCTGAATTCAACGACGACGGCAACGACGACAACAAGCCGTTCCTGGTCAAGCCCGATGCGTTGCTGGTCAACCTCAAGGCCCTGCGTTTCGTTGCGCGCAATGACTCGGGCAGAGTGCTGGTCTCGGTGGAGCCGCCGATCGCCAGCATCCGCATCGAAAACCAGGTCAAGGCGCTCAATTCCAAGCAATGCACCGGTGGTGTGCGCTACAACCCGGTGCCCCAGCCCGATGGCAGCGTGACCGTGACGGTCGGCGGCCAGTTGGGCGAAGGCTGCAGCTCGCAGACCTACCTGTCGTTGCTGGACCACGCCACCTACACCGCCGGCGCCGTTCGCGCGATCTGGAAAGAACTGGGGGGCAGCATCCAGGGCAAGGATGTGCTGGCGCCGACACCGAAGGGCGCCAAGGTACTGGCGCGGGCATTCTCGCCGGATCTTGCGGAAATCATCCGCGACATCAACAAATACAGTAACAACACCATGGCCCAGCAGCTGTTCCTGAGCCTGGGCCAGAGGTTCCGCACCGATGCCGACGCCGACGACGCCAAGGCCGCCCAGCGCGTGGTGCGTCAGTGGCTGGCGAAGAAAGGCATTACCGCGCCGCACCTGGTGATGGAGAACGGCTCCGGCCTGTCCCGTGCCGAACGCGTCAGTGCCCGGGAAATGGCGTCGATGCTGCAAGCCGCCTGGCGCAGCCCTTACGCCGCCGAGTACATCAGTTCGATGCCGATTGCCGGCACCGACGGCACCATGCGCAAACGCCTGAAGACCACCGCCATGCGCGGTGAAGCCCACGTCAAGACCGGCACCCTGAACACCGTGCGGGCAATCGCCGGCTTCAGCCGCGACGTCAACGGCAACACCTGGGCGGTGGTGGCGATCCTCAACGACAAGGCACCGTTTGGTGCGTCATCGGTGCTCGACCAGGTGCTGCTGGACCTGTATCGCCAGCCGAAACTGGCGCAGACCGCTTCGGTTCTATAAAAACACCACCCCCCTGTAGGAGCTGGCTTGCCAGCGAAGACGTACGACCAGGCACCTCCATGCTGAATCTGCCTGCGCCTTCGCCAGCAAGCTGGCTCCTACAGGGGCTGCGTTCACCCGGGTCAGTTCATCTCGCCCTGCACCCGATCCCTGCCCTCCTGCTTCGCCACATACACCCCCGAATCCGCCCGCAACAACAACCCATCCGCGCCCTCGCCCTCACGCCAGCTGGCAATGCCGAAACTGGCGGTGACCACGCCGACTTCATCGATCGGCGCGCTGCGCAGGCATTGCCACAACTCCAGCGCCAGCAGATGGGCCTGCTCGCCGCCGATGTCCGGGCACAGGACCATGAACTCCTCTCCGCCCAGACGACAGAACACATCGGTGCGCCGCAGCCGATGGCCAACGCGTTCGCACACGGCCTGCAACACCCGATCGCCCACGGCATGGCCGTACTGGTCATTGATGCGCTTGAAGTGGTCAATGTCGAGCATGATCACCGACAGATCGCCACCCCCGCGCTCCACCCGGGCCATCTCGGTGGTCAGGCGCTCCTGGAAATAGCGGCGGTTGTGGATGCCGGTCAGGGCGTCGGTGACCGACAGCGCCCGCAGTTCTTCTTCCACCCGCTTGGTGTCGGTAATGTCCGAGATGTAGCCATGCCAGAGTACGCCGCCGCCGGGCAGTTCTTCCGGGGTCGCCTCGCCGCGGACCCAACGCAGGCCGCGCTGGGGCAGTTGCACGCGGTATTCCTCGCGCCAGTGGCTGAGGGTTTCGGCCGAGTCCCGGATCGAGGCACGCACGCGCGTGGTGTCCTGGGGATGAATCCGCGTGAAAATCGCTTCGGCGTTGAGCAGCAGCACGTCCGGCTCCAGCTCATAGATCTCGCGAATGCCGTCGCTGGCGTAGATCACGCTGAAGCGCCCGTCGAACTCCATCTTGAACTGGTAGATCCCGCCAGGCACATGGGCGCTGAGTTTCTTCAACAACAGGTCCCGTGCGGCCAGGGCCTCATGCACGCGCTTGCGTTCGGTGATGTCGATGCAGATTGCCAGGTGCCCGACCCACAGGCCCTGCTCATCGAACACCGGCGTGGCCAGCATGTTGACGATCAGATGGCTGCCATCGCCACGCACCAGCGTCCACTCCCGCGCCTCATGGCCGCCCTCGACGCGCCCCTCGACCAGCATCGCATGACAGGCCGGTACCGGCTTGCCGTAACAGGCACTCAATTCTGCCGAACGTACCGCGAGCTCCCGGGGCAAGTGCAGGTTTTCCAGGGTCATGCGCCCGACCACTTCGGCGACGGTATAACCGAGCATGTGCTCGGCGCCGGCGTTGAAGGTGCTGATCACCCCGCGCAGGTCCGTGGCGATGATCGCGACCTGGGTCGCGGCATCCAGCACCCCGCGCAACTGGCCATGGGTGCCGCGCAGCTCCTGTTCGCGGGCGCGCAGTTCCTCAGTTCTTTGCTCGACCATCTTCAGCGCCCGTTGCCGCTGACTGACCAGCACATAGAGCAATGCGCTGAGCAACACGCTGAGCAAGCCACCGAGCACCATCAGCGTGGTCACCGAAGAGTGATTGGCCCGCAGGAAAGCCTCGCTGGGCTGGATGTCGACCTGATAATCATGGTCGGCCAGACGTAACAGGCGAGTCGCGGACAGGTCACTGAGCGCGGGCGCATTGGGCGATTGAAACAACACCTCATGCTGCTCATCGGTAGACAGGTCGAGAATGCGCACCGAGAGATAATCACGGTCCACCTCCGGCAGACCGTCCGCCAGCAACTGGCGCATGCTGATCACTGCCATGACATAACCGAACGGCTTGCCCGTTGCGTCGGCGGCGCTACTGCGCAGCATGACCGGGGCAATCAAGAGTACGCCTCGCGCATAAGCCGGCTCGATATTGACCAGGTGCAGCGGTTGCGACACGGCCATGCCCCGGCGCTGCTCGGCCCGTTCCAGCGCGGCGCGACGCAAGGGCTGCGCCAGCAAGTCATAGCCCAGTGGCGCACCGAGTTTGCTCTGTGTCTGGCTATACAACACCGCTACGTACTCATCCCGCTCGCCGGCCACTTGCAACTGGCCGTCGGCATTCAGTTCGCGCAGCGTGAACTCGCCCAGGCCCTCCTCGCGCGCCCGGCGCTCGAAGGCTGGTCGCTGGTCGCGAGTGATCCGTTCGGCAAACGAGTACGCCTGGGTCCGGTGCAACAGGGGTTGGGTGTAGCCGTCGAATTCCGCGCGGGAGACCGCATCGGAGTTGGCAAAGAACCGGCGCAGGCCATCGAGGCGCTTTTCCTGATCCTGGAAGCGTTCTTCGATACGGCTGTAGCGTTCGCTGGCCAGCAACTGGAAGCGCTGGCGCAATTGATGGTGAAACAGGTTCAGCGTCGACCAGGCGAGCAATGCCGTGAGAGTCCCGCCGATGAGCAAGACCATGAGCGCGACCAGCCCGGCCGAGACATCTTCGCTGATAAAACCCAGGATCTTGGGGCGCACGGCGTGCAACGACATAGACGCAACTCAAAACGCCAGGTGCGGGAAAGCCCATTGGCCATGAGTTGAGTTATAGCTATTAGCCACTAATTTGACCAGTACCGTGGGGCCCGGCTTGTCGGCGAAGGTGATCCTGAAATCGCCTTCGCCGACAAGCCGGCGCCTACAGTGCCATTCACCCCATCAACGGGCAGTGATTTTCCAGGCACGGTGGATCTTGGTGTTACGGGAAAAATCCGCGTCGATGGTCTGGGCGGTGATCTCTTCGATCGCGTAGCGCTCGCTGAGGTTAGGCTCGAGCTCGAACTTGCGGAAGTTGTTGGAGAAGTACAGCACTCCACCCGGTGCCAGGCGCGCCATGGCCAGGTCGATCAGTTGCACCTGGTCACGCTGCACGTCGAAGATCCCTTCCATGCGCTTGGAGTTGGAGAAAGTCGGCGGGTCGATGAAGATCAGGTCGTACTCTTCACGACAGGCTTCCAGCCAGACCATCACGTCACTCTGCTCCAGGCGATTCTTGTCGGAGAAACCGTTCAGCGACAGGTTGCGACGCGCCCAGTCCAGGTAGGTTTTCGACAAGTCGACGCTGGTGGTACTGCGCGCGCCGCCCTTGGCCGCATGGACACTGGCGGTGGCCGTGTAGCAGTACAGATTGAGGAAGCGCTTGCCGGCGGCCTCTTTCTGGATGCGCATGCGCATCGGCCGGTGGTCGAGGAACAACCCGGTATCGAGGTAATCGGTGAGGTTGACCAGCAGCTTCACCCCGCCTTCGTTGACCTCGACGAACTTGCCCTGGGCGGCCTGGCGCTCGTACTGCCTGGTACCGCTCTGACGCTCGCGGCGCTTGACCACCACGCGGCTCTTGTCGACGTTCAGGGCCTGCGGGATCGCCGCCAGGGCGTCGAACATGCGCGCCGAGGCCTTCTCCGGATCGATGGATTTCGGTGCGGCGTATTCCTGGACGTGGACCCAGTCGTGGTACAGGTCGATGGCCATGGAGTATTCCGGCATGTCGGCATCGTAGACGCGATAGCAGTCGATGCCTTCACGCTTGACCCACTTGCCCAGCGCCTTGAGGTTTTTCTGCAGGCGGTTGGCAAACATCTGCCCGCCTTCGCTCAGGCGCGGCTGCTCGATCACCGGTGCCGGTGCCGGCGTCGGTTTGATCGGGTTGCCGTTCTTGTTGTACTGGCGCTCTTGCGGCTCGCTCGGCGCCTGGTCGTAGGCCGCCTGCTCACGCTCGGCCTGACGCTGTTCCGGGGTACGACGTTCGCCGGTGACGAATTGATCCGGCAATACCTTGATCAGCAACAGCTTGCACGGCAAGGCGCCGTTCCAGAACGAATACTGCTTGTGGCTGCGGATACCCATGCGCTTGCCCAGGTCCGGGGCGCCGGTGAACACCGCCGCTTCCCAGTTCAGGCACGCCTGACGCAGGCGTTCGCCCAGGTTCTGGTAGAGGTAGAGCAGGCTCGCCTCGTCGCCCAGACGCTCGCCGTATGGAGGGTTGCAGATCACCAGGCCTTTCTGGTTCTGGTCCGGACGCGGCTCGAAGGTCGCGACTTCGCCCTGGTAGATCTTGATCCACTCGCTCAGGCCGGCACGCTCGACGTTGTTGCGACCCGGTTGAATCAGGCGCGGGTCGGCTTCGTAACCGCGAATCCACAACGGTGGCTTGGCCAGGCCGGCCGCCGCACGTTCACTGGCTTCTTCATGGAGCTTTTTCCACAGTGCCGGCACGTGGCCGAGCCAGGCGGTGAAACCCCATTGCTCGCGGCGCAGGTTCGGCGCGATGTCGGCAGCGATCATCGCCGCTTCGACCAGGAAGGTGCCGACACCGCACATCGGGTCAGCCAGGGCGCCGCCTTCAGCGGCGATGCGTGGCCAGCCGGAACGGATCAGGATCGCCGCCGCGAGGTTTTCCTTCAGCGGCGCCGCACCTTGCTGCAGGCGATAGCCGCGCTGGTGCAGGCTGTGGCCGGAAAGGTCGAGCGAGAGGATCGCTTCACCGCGATCCAGGCGCAGATGGATGCGCAGGTCCGGGTTGAGCTTGTCGATGGATGGACGGTCGCCCTGCGGGGTGCGCAGTTTGTCGACGATGGCGTCCTTGACCTTCAAGGCGCCGAAGTGGGTGTTGTCGATGCCGGAGCCGTGACCGCTAAATTCGACGGCCAGGGTGCCGTCATTGAGCATGTGGTCCTGCCACTCGATGTCCAGCACGCCGTGGTAGAGGTCTTCGGCGTCTTTCATCGGGAAACGCTTGAGGACCAGCAGCACCCGGTTGGCCAGGCGCGACCACAGGCACAGGCGATAAGCGGTTTCCATGGTGGCCATGCCACGCACGGCAGAAGTGTGCTCACGCGCTTCCTCAAGGCCAAGCCCGACGGCTTCCTCGATGAGCAGGCCTTCAAGGCCTTTAGGGCAAGTGAGGAAGAGTTCGAAACGATCGGACATGGGGATTCGGAGCCTTTGCTGAGTGGACCGGCAACGCATTGCCGGCCCGGTTTTCAATCAGGCGCTTTTCTCGAAGAGCGCCCGCGTGGCACGAAGGTGTGCCATTCCACCCTTGCTGCCCGGGTTAAATGAGCTTAGATGCAAGGACAGATAAAAAGGTTGATGCAACAAAATGACATAAGTCGACCCTTCGTCGAATAGTCCGTCCCGGCAACAGGAGGCATTCTCAGCAAAGGATTAACCTGATCATCCAACGCAGGGCCGATCATACCGGGGTTTGATCAATAAAGACGCCACAAACATCATGTTACTTAGTGCCATAGCACATTAACGGTTACGTCCTTATGACAAAACGATCATTCCCTCGATGTGACGCATTGGTTAGAACTCAACACAGGTTGGCGCCGCAATGACGTCAACACCTTGGCTCGTCACGCCGGCAACGAGCCCCAACGGCAGGTTTTTTCTGCCAGACCTCGATTGAGGTCAACGCGATACATACAGTCAACAAGTGAGGGCAACACCCTATGAGAAGACTTAAGCGTGATCCGTTGGAAAGAGCATTTTTGCGCGGATATCAATATGGCGTTGGTGGTAAATCCCGTGAGCTTTGCCCATTTACTCTACCGTCGGTACGCCAAGCCTGGATTAACGGCTGGCGAGAAGGACGCGGCGACAACTGGGACGGTATGACCGGCACTGCGGGAATCCACAGACTCAACGAACTTCACGCCGTCGGCTAACACAGGGCACACACTCCGACACACAATCTGATTTGTAGCGAATTAACCACGCACGTCCCATCCGGACGGCGGGCTACGGCCCAGGGGCTCCTTAGAAGGGGCCCTTTTTTATGTCTGCTCTGCGGTCAATCCCCATTCTCTGTAGGAGCCCGGCTTGCCGGCGAAGGCGTCCTCGAGATCGCCATCGCCGGCAAGCCGGGCTCCTACAGGGATCAGCGCAGGGCGGCGATGGCGTCCACGGACTCGCGAATCAATGCAGGGCCCTTGTAGATGAAGCCTGAGTAGATCTGCACCAGGCTCGCGCCCGCGGTGATTTTCTCCGCTGCATGTTTGCCTTCGGTGATGCCGCCCGCTGCAATGATCGGCAAGCGGCCACCCAGCTCCGAAGCCAGCACCTTCACGGTGTTCGTGCTCTTGTCACGCACCGGTGCGCCGGACAGACCGCCCGCCTCGTCACCGTGCTCCATGCCTTCGACACCCACGCGGCTCAAGGTGGTGTTAGTCGCGATGACCGCGTCCATGCCGGTTTCGATCAACGCCTGTGCGACCTGCGCGGTTTCTTCGTCGGTCATGTCCGGGGCGATCTTGATCGCCAGCGGCACGTGTTTGCCATGGCGCAGCGCCAGTTCGGCCCGACGGGTGGCGAGGTCCGCCAGCAGCTGCTTGAGCGAGTCACCGAACTGCAGGCTGCGCAGGCCCGGGGTGTTGGGCGAGCTGACGTTGACCGTCACGTAGCTGGCATGGGCATAGACCTTGTCCAGGCAGATCAGGTAGTCGTCGACCGCACGCTCGACCGGGGTGTCGAAGTTCTTGCCGATATTGATGCCCAGCACGCCCTTGTATTTGGCGGCCGCCACGCGGGCCAGCAGGTGATCGACGCCCAGGTTGTTGAAGCCCATGCGGTTGATGATCGCCTCGGCCTCCGGCAGACGGAACAACCGCGGTTTCGGATTGCCCGGTTGCGGACGCGGGGTAATGGTGCCGATTTCGACGAAACCAAAACCCAATTGTGCAAAACCGTCGATGGCGGCGCCGTTCTTGTCCAGACCGGCGGCCAGGCCCACCGGGTTCGGGAACTCCAGGCCCATGACGTTCACCGGCAATCTTGCCGGGGCCTTGCACAGCAAACCGTTGAGCCCCAGTCGCCCGCCCGCGCCGATCAGGTCCAGGGACAGATCGTGGGAGGTTTCCGGGGAAAGTTTGAACAACAGCTGACGGGCCAGGGTGTACATGGGCGGATTTGACTCGATTGGCGGCGAAATGAGGCGGCGATTATACCCGCGCATCGGGGTCGCAAGCGAGGCGCGCGACAAAATCAGCAGACGATGGCATATGCCTTGCACCAGCACAGGCATCAGCACGCAGGCCAACGGCGGAATGCGTGCCAGGACAATGGCGTCGTCAGCCGGCCCTGCTCTTGCGGGGTCCGGGACGACGTTTTTTTTGGAAGGTGCGAAATCGATGAACGAACCCTCAATCGGCCCCCTGGCCTGGGTCAATGGCAGCGACGCTCCGGAAAAGAGCGAAATCAACCTCGGCTTCATGGCCCTGAGCGACTGCGCTTCGGTGGTGGTCGCCGCCACCCAGGGCTTCGCCCAGCCCTATGGACTGACCTTGAACCTCAAGCGCCAGTCGTCCTGGGCCAACCTGCGGGACAAACTGGTCAGCGGCGAACTCGATGCCGTCCACAGCCTGTACGGCTTGATCTATGCCGTGCACCTGGGCATCGGCGGCGTGGCTCCAACCGACATGGCGGTGCTCATGGGCCTGAACCAGAACGGCCAGAGCATCAATCTCTCCCACGGCCTGCAGGCCGCCGGCGTGACCAGTCCTGAAGCATTGGACCGGCACGTGCACCAAAGTCGCCCAAAACTGACCTTCGCCCAGACCTTTCCCACCGGCACCCATGCCATGTGGTTGTACTACTGGCTGGCGAGCCAGGGTATTCACCCGCTGCACGACGTCGACAGCGTGGTGGTGCCGCCACCGCAAATGGTCGCGCACCTGCAGGCCGGGCGCATCGACGGCTTCTGCGTCGGCGAGCCCTGGGCCGACAGCGCAGTGAAACAGGATCTCGGGTTTACCTTGGCCACGTCCCAGGCCATCTGGCCCGACCACCCGGAAAAAGTCCTCGGCTGTACCCGTGCCTTCGTCGAGCAATACCCCAACACCGCCCGCGCGCTGGTGATGGCGATCCTCGAAGCCAGCCGCTTCATCGACGACAGCAGCGAGAATCGCCGCAGTACCGCGCAGTTGCTCAGCGCACCGCAGTACCTCGATGCGCCGTTGTCGTGCATCGAACCGCGGTTGCTGGGTGACTACGCCGACGGCCTGGGCAACCAATGGCAAGACCCGCACGCCCTGCGCTTCCATGGGCAGGGGGAAGTCAACCTGCCGCACTTGTCCGATGGCATGTGGTTCATGACCCAGTTTCGTCGCTGGGGCCTGTTGCGCGACGACCCCGATTACCTCGCCGTGGCCCGCCAGGTGCAACAACTAGGCTTATACCGTGAAGCCGCCAGCGCCGTCGGTGTCGCCGCCTCAGGCAACGAGATGCGCAGCAGCCAGTTGATCGACGGCAAGGTCTGGGACGGTTCGGACCCGGCCGGTTATGCCCGCAGCTTCAAGCTGAACGCCTTGAGCGACAGCTCGCCCCTTCTCGCCAGCCGCTGAACAGGAGACTGCGAACATGTTGCGTATCCTGCTGATCAACGACACCGCGAAAAAAGTCGGACGCCTGAAAGCCGCCCTCACCGAGGCCGGTTTCGAGGTCATCGACGAATCCGGGCTGACCATCGACCTGCCCGAACGCGTCGAAACGGTGCGCCCGGACGTGATCCTGATCGATACCGAGTCACCGAGCCGCGATGTCATGGAGCAAGTGGTGCTGGTCAGCCGCGACCAGCCACGGCCGATCGTGATGTTTACCGACGAACACGACCCCGATGTGATGCGCCAGGCGATCAAGTCCGGGGTCAGTGCCTACATCGTCGAAGGCATTCACGCACAGCGCCTGCAACCGATTCTCGACGTGGCCATGGCACGCTTCGAAAGCGACCAGGCCCTGCGCGCCCAACTGCACGCCCGCGACCAGCAACTGGCCGAGCGCAAGCGCATCGAGCTGGCCAAAGGGCTGCTGATGAAGATGAAGGACTGCAACGAAGAAGAGGCCTACACCCTGATGCGTCGCCAGGCGATGAGCCGCCAGCAGAAGCTGATCCAGGTGGCGGAGCAGATCATTGCCATGAGTGAGTTGCTTGGCTGAACGGCAAAAGATCGCAGCCTTCGGCAGCTCCTACAGGGGTACGCATTCCAATTGTAGGAGCTGCCGCAGGCTGCGATCTTTTCGGTTGGCACAGATCTCGCTAGGTATTCACTACAGGTAACCAACGGCGGTTGCCCCACCTACGACAAAGACGTCGCTCACCTCATTTGCCCCATGGCGAATCAGGTGGCGGCGTTTTTTTTGTTTTGGCTCCCCGTTCGAGACTCCTATCAGCTGAGGTGCGCGATGAATTCAAGCTTCTGGAAATCCGGCCACACCCCGACACTGTTCGCGGCCTTCCTCTATTTCGACCTGAGCTTCATGGTCTGGTACCTGCTCGGCCCGCTGGCCGTACAGATCGCCGGCGACCTGCACCTGACCACCCAGCAACGCGGGATGGTCGTCGCCACGCCGATTCTGGCAGGCGCGGTACTGCGTTTTGCGATGGGCATGCTGGCTGATCGCCTGTCACCCAAGACCGCCGGCCTGATCGGCCAGGTGATCGTCATCTGTGCGCTGTTCGGCGCCTGGAAACTGGGCATCCACAGCTACGAGCAAGCCTTGCTGCTGGGGCTGTTCCTCGGCATGGCCGGCGCGTCCTTCGCCGTCGCCCTGCCTTTGGCATCGCAGTGGTACCCGCCGCAGCATCAGGGCAAGGCCATGGGCATCGCCGGGGCCGGTAACTCCGGCACCGTACTGGCGGCGCTGATTGCACCGGTGCTGGCTGCGGCCTTTGGCTGGAGCAACGTGTTCGGCTTTGCGCTGATTCCGTTGATCCTGACCCTGATCGTCTTCGCCTGGCTGGCGAAAAACGCGCCTGAGCGACCAAAAGCCAAATCCATGGCCGACTACTTCAAGGCCTTGGGCGACCGCGACAGCTGGTGGTTCATGTTTTTCTACAGCGTGACCTTCGGTGGTTTCATCGGCCTGGCCAGCGCCCTGCCCGGTTACTTCAACGACCAATACGGCCTGAGCCCGGTCACTGCCGGTTACTACACCGCAGCCTGTGTATTCGGCGGCAGCCTGATGCGGCCGCTGGGCGGCGCCCTGGCCGATCGTTTCGGTGGCATTCGCACCCTGCTCGCGATGTACACCGTCGCGGCCATCTGCATCGCGGCCGTCGGATTCAACTTGCCGAGTTCCTATGCCGCACTGGCCCTGTTCGTGTGCACCATGCTCGGCTTGGGTGCAGGCAACGGCGCGGTGTTCCAGTTGGTGCCCCAGCGTTTCCGTCGCGAGATCGGCGTCATGACCGGGCTGATCGGCATGGCCGGCGGCATCGGTGGCTTTGCCCTGGCAGCCGGCATGGGCGCGATCAAGCAGAGCACCGGCAGCTACCAGATGGCCTTGTGGTTGTTCGCCAGCCTGGGAGTGCTCGCCTGGTTCGGCCTTCACGGCGTAAAACGCCGCTGGAGGACCACCTGGGGTTCGGCCGCCGTGACGGCTGCACGGGTCTGATAACCCCATGAGCCTGCAACTGAGTTTCGCCCAAGCCAGCGCCATCGGCCCGCGCGAAGAGAATCAGGATGCCTTGCGCCTGGTCACGCCGGCCCCGGCGCTGGCGGCCAGCAAGGGCTTCCTGTTCGCCATCGCCGACGGCGTCAGCCAGTGCGCCGATGGCGGCCTGGCGGCTCGCTCGACCTTGCAGGCCTTGGCCCTGGACTACTACGCCACGCCGGAAACCTGGGGGGTTGCCCAGGCCCTGGATCGCTTGCTGCTGGCGCAAAACCGCTGGTTGCAGGCCAACGGCGCAGGCCAACCGCTGCTGACCACCGTCAGCGCCCTGGTCCTGCGTGGCCGGCGTTTTACCCTGGCCCATGTCGGCGATTGCCGGGTGTATCGCTGGCACGCCGGGCAGTTGCAGCGGGTCAGCGAAGACCACGTCTGGGACCAACCGGGCATGCAGCATGTACTCAAGCGCGCACTGGGACTGGATCAGCACCTGGTGCTGGATTTCCTCGATGGCGAGCTGCGCACCGATGAAAGTTTCGTGCTGCTCAGCGACGGCGTGTGGGCGGTCCTGGGTGACACTGCCATTGCGGCGATCCTGCGCGATCAACCGGACCTCGACAGCGCCGCGCAAACCCTGGTCAACGCCGCGCACCTGGCGGGGAGCCAGGACAACGCCAGCGCCTTGCTGGTGCGCGTCGATGCCCTGGGTGAAGCGAGTATCGGCGATGCCTTGATCCATCTGCAGCAATGGCCGCTGCCACCGGCACTGAAACCGGGGCAGGTTTTCGAAGGCTGGCAGATTGAAGGGATTCTCGGCCAGAGCCAGCAATCGTTGCTTTATCGGGTACGCGACAGCCAACAACAACCCTGGTTGCTGAAAACCCTGCCCGCGCGCTTGCACGACGATCATCAGGCCGGACAAGCGCTGCTGTCCGAAGAGTGGTTCCTCAAGCGCGTGGCCGGGCGGCACTTTCCTGAAGTGCATGCGGCCAGCCAGCGTCAGCATCTGTACTACGTGATGCGCGAGTATCCGGGCTCGACCCTGGCGCAACTGCAGGAGCAGATCGGGCCCTTGCCCCTGGCGCAGTGGCAGGATGTGGCGGAACGCCTGCTGCGAGCGGTCGGCCTGCTGCATCGACGGCAGATCCTGCATCGCGATATCAAGCCGCAGAACCTGTTGTCAGGGGACGACGGCGAGCTGCGCCTGCTGGATTTCGGCCTCGCCTACTGCCCCGGCCTGTCTGAGGATCAACCCAGCGCCCTGCCGGGAACCCCCAGCTATATCGCCCCGGAAGCCTTCCGCGGTGACGCACCCACGCCGCAACAGGACCTGTATGCGGTGGGGGTGACTTTGTATTTTTTGCTCACCGGGCACTATCCCTACGGTGAGATAGAAGCCTTTCAACGCCCCCGGTTCGGCGTGCCGGTCAGTGCCAGTCGCTACCGCCCCGATCTGCCGGATTGGCTGGCGCAAAGCCTGGAACGCGCGGTGGCCGCAGACCCGGCCCAGCGCTTTGAAACGGCAGAGGAATGGTTGCGGCTGTTGGAACAGGGGGAGCGAAACAGCTTAAGCATACGGCCCAGGCCTTTGCTGGAGCGCGAACCGCTGAAGGTGTGGCGCACATTGGCCCTGCTGTCGCTGGCGGCGAACCTGGCGCTGCTGTTCCTGGTGTTCCATGGCTGAGCCTGTCTTGCCTTTTAAACCGATCATCGTCATTTCGTGAGGAAAAACCCTATGAACGCAAAAGTCTGGCTGGTGGGCGCGGGACCCGGTGATCCTGAACTGCTGACCCTCAAGGCGGTGCGCGCATTGAAGGAAGCGGATGTGGTGCTGATCGATGACCTGGTCAATGGCGCGATTCTCGAACACTGCCCTGAGGCACGGATCGTGGCCGTGGGCAAACGCGGTGGTTGCCGCTCCACGCCGCAAGCGTTCATTCATCGCCTGATGCTGCGTTACGCCCGGCAGGGCAAATGCGTGGTACGACTCAAGGGGGGTGACCCGTGCATCTTCGGGCGTGGTGGCGAAGAAGCCCAGTGGCTGCGCGAGCGCGGAGTCGAGGTCGAACTGGTCAATGGCATCACAGCTGGGCTCGCAGGCGCTACGCAATGCGATATCCCACTGACCCTGCGCGGTGTGGCGCGCGGTGTGACGCTGGTTACCGCCCATACCCAGGACGGCAGCAGCCTGAACTGGCAGGCACTGGCCCAGGGCGGTACGACCCTGGTGATCTACATGGGTGTGGCCAAACTCAGCGAAATCCGTGAGCAGCTATTGGCCGGCGGGATGGCGGCGGACACGCCGGTGGCGATGATCGAAAACGCATCATTGCCCCATCAGCGGGAATGCAGGAGTGATCTGACAGGCATGGAGGAAGATGCCTACGCCTTTGAGTTGAAAAGCCCGGCCATTCTGGTAATCGGCGCTGTCGCGGCCCGCGAGGAAAATCTAAAGATCGCAGCCTTCGGCAGCTCCTACAGGTTGAACGCAGAGCTTGTGTAGGAGCTGCCGCAGGCTGCGATCTTTTCACACCACACAAATCCTCAAATCGCAGACAAAGAAAAGCCCGGCCTGAGCCGGGCTTTTCTCGTAGCTGCGAGCTAATTACTTAGCTTGAGCTTCAACCTGCGCTTCTACGCGACGGTTTACAGCACGGCCAGCGTCAGTAGCGTTGTCAGCAACTGGGCGGGATTCGCCGTAGCCAACAGACTGAACGCGGGACGAGTCAACACCGTACTGGTTGGTCAGAACCTGCTTAACGGCGCTGGCACGACGAGCGGACAGATTCTGGTGGTAAGCGTCAGGACCGACGGAGTCAGTGTGACCTTCAACAGTGGTGCTGGTGGATGGGTACTGCTTCATGAAGTCAGCCAGGTTCTTGATGTCGCCGTAGCTGTTAGGCTTGACTACCGACTTGTCGAAGTCGAATTTCACGTCCAGCTCAACACGAACAACTTCAGCAACTGCTGGGCAGCCGTCAGCGTCAACAGTTACGTTGGCTGGGGTGTCCGGGCACTTGTCAACGTTGTCGCAAACGCCATCGTTGTCGCTGTCGGAGCAAACTTCTGGAGCTGGAACTGGAGCAGGAGCTGGTTTGGAGCCGCCACCGAAGTTCACACCGATACCGACGCTAGGAGCCCACTCGGTGTTGCCCTGGTCGATGTTGTATTGAGCTTCAACGCCAGCACGGGCGTAGAAGTTCTCGGTGAAGTACAGCTTGGCACCGCCGCCAACGTTGGCGAAGGTGGAGTGGTTACGACCGCCCGAACCGTTCTGGTCGATGCTCTGGTGGGAGAAACCGCCGGAGAGGTACGGACGAACCATGTCGCCTGGGTTGTTGAAGTGGTACAGGCCGTCCAGAGCTGCGTTCGAGCCCTTCACGTCCTGGCCATCATCGGTAACGGCGTTGTGGACTTCGTCGTAGGACAGACGCAGTTCAACGTCGTCAGTCAGGAAGTAACCGATCGAACCGCCCGGCAGGATACCGTCGTTCTTGAAGTTACGGTCGCTATCGAAATACTGCTTCTTTGCGTAGCCTTCGATTTCAACTGCGCCTTGGCCCTGTGCCAGAGCGCCGAACGAAGTGGCGGCAATAAGAGAACCAATGGCCAAGCCCAAGGTGTTTTTCAGTTTCATCCGTTAAATCCCCATCTGGTGATTGT
>Ga0160442_100147_pt1 | contig 68334 bp, 68 predicted proteins | sample HID1971M_E1MG_FD_108252 | JGI IMG/M metagenome (GOLD analysis project Ga0160442, IMG submission 108252) | Enriched millipede-associated microbial communities from UW Madison campus, WI, USA - HID1971M_E1 MG | ecosystem: Host-associated > Arthropoda: Insects > Digestive system > Unclassified ... | reverse complement strand
GAGATCTCGGGCGACCTCATGAGCCACATCCGCTACCCCGAGGACATGTTCAAGGTGCAGCGCACGCTGCTGACGCAGTACCACGTGGAGGACGCGGGGCAGTTCTTCTCCGGTCAGGACTTCTGGGCGAACCCGGCGGACCCGGTGTCCAGCGGCGGCGCGACCGGCTCGAACGCGGCGAAGCAGCCCCCGTACTACCTGTCGCTGCAGATGCCGGGGCAGGAGACCTCGGCGTTCTCGTTGACCAGCATGTTCATCCCCGGCGGTAACACCGACCGCGAGATCCTCACGGGATACCTGGCCGCCGACGGTGACGCCGGGTCCACCGCGGGCGAGGTGGCCGAGGGCTACGGGAAGCTCCGGATGCTCGAGCTGCCACGTGACTCGACGGTGCCCGGCCCTGGCCAGGTGCAGAACAACTTCGACTCGAACCCGACGATCTCGGAGCAGCTGAACATCCTGGAGCGCGGCTCGTCGAACGTCGTTCGCGGCAACCAGCTGACCCTGCCCGTGGGTGGCGGCCTGCTCTACGTGCAGCCCGTGTACATCCAGTCCGCCGGGGGTACGGCGTACCCGCTGCTGCGTCGTGTGCTGGTCGCGTTCGGCGACCAGACCGGGTACGCGGAGACGCTCGACGAGGCCCTGGACCAGGTGTTCGGCGGCGACTCCGGCGCGAACGCCGGCGACGCTGACGGCGAGGTCGAGACCGAGGTGCCCACCGCGCCGGTCGAGGGCGAGGACGGGGCGACCGAACCGTCCACCGAGCCCAGCACGGAGCCGAGCACGGAGCCGAGCACGGAGCCGAGCGGCGGCACCACGCCGTCGGGCGACCCGCAGTCGCGACTGAACGCCGCCCTCCAGGATGCGAACCAGGCGATGACCGACAGCGACCAGGCGCTGAAGGACGGTGACTTCACCGCGTACGGCGAGGCGCAGGACCGCCTCCAGAAGGCGATCGAGGACGCCCTCGCCGCGGAGCAGGAGATCGGGTCCGCCGGCTGACCGGCTGGTGGTGCGAGGCGCGGGGTCGTCGGTCCGTCGGGACCGGCGGCCCCGCCGTCGTCGGCACGGTCGTCGGACGTCCGTCGCCGCCGGTCGGAGGAGGCCACGGGTGTGACCTCCGTCCCATTCGCCCGATGCGATTTGATTCGCGCCCGGTGACGCCGTAATGTTCAGGGAGTCGACGCGGGGTGGAGCAGCTCGGTAGCTCGCTGGGCTCATAACCCAGAGGTCGCAGGTTCAAATCCTGCCCCCGCTACCACGGGATGTCGTCGACATCCACGAAGGCCCCGACCGGGATCCGGTCGGGGCCTTCGTCATGTCCGGGCAGGGTTCCGCCGCGCCTTCTCCGTCACCCTGCCCCGCCACGCCGTCTCGGGATGCGACCGAGCGACCTTGTGTCCACGGTGGAGTCGCCGCGTGGAGTCGACGCGCGGCGCCATGACCCGACGGATGAGTCGTGACCGGGAGGAGTCGCAGCATGCCGCGACGAGATGCGGGACCGAGCGTCAAGGACAAGGAGCTCTACGAGGAGCTGCGCGACGAGGGCAACAGCAAGGAGAAGTCCGCGCGGATCGCGAACGCCGCCGCTGCGCGGGGGCGCAGCAAGGTCGGCAAGAAGGGCGGGAAGTCCGGCTCCTACGACGACTGGACGGTCGCCGACCTGCGCAAGCGGGCGTCGGAGATCGGCATCGAGGGACGGTCGTCGATGCGCAAGGCCGAGCTGGTCGAGGCGCTGCGCTCGCACTGACCGCGCCGTGCCGGGGGCCCGCGCCGGGCGCATGATGGAAGAAGCCGTCGCCGGGACGGCGGGCACCCGACGACGCGAGGAGGCGGCGATGAGAGCGACGGTGGGCGACCGGATCGTGGTGGCGTCCGGGGTGGTCGGAGGGGCGGTGCGCGACGGCGTGGTGATCGCGTGCCCGCACGAGGACGGCTCGCCGCCCTACCAGGTGCGCTGGTCGGACACGGGCGAGGAGACGCTGGTCTTCCCCGGCGCCGACACCCTCGTGCAGCACGACGGCGGCGGGACCGAGAGCGCGCGGCCGCCGCGGCCGTCGCCCGCCCGGGCCCTCACCTGGGACGTGCGGGTGTCGCTCGTGGAGTCGGCCGGGAGCACGACGGCGGAGGCGATGCTGACGCCCGGCCCGGACGTCGGCTCCTTGCGCGGTGTCGGGCACGCGCGCAAGGACCCTGACGACCTCCAGGTGCCGGTCATCGGGGACGAGGTCGCGGCCGCGCGGGCCCTGCGGCGGCTCGCGGACGCGCTGCTCGAGCAGGCGGAGCAGGACATCTCCACGCAGACCGGGCACCAGGCGCACGTGCACCCCTGACGGCCGGGTCCGGGGTCAGGCGAGCTCGGCACGACGCCGGCGCAGGTGGTCGCGCTCGGCACCGGGGCCGCACAGGGCCAGGGCCGAGTCGTATGCCTGGCGGGCGCCGCCGGGGTCGCCCGCGCGTCGCAGGAGCTCCGCCCGCAGGGCGGGCAGCCGGTGTCCGGGCAGCGCCACCTCCGTGAGGGCGTCCAGGCCGGCGTGCGGGCCGGCGACCTCCGCGACGGCCACGGCCCGGTTGAGGCGGACGACCGGGGTGTCGGTCAGGGCCAGGAGCTCGTCATAGCGGGCGAGGATGCGGTGCCAGGCGGTCGCGTCCGGGGTGCGGGCGATCGCGTGCTCGGCGGCCACGAGGGCCTGCAGCAGGTACGGCGTCGGGGGAGCGGTGGCGAGGGGCGTGAGCAGGTCGAGGGCCTCAGCGATCTCGTCCTGGTGCCACCGGGAGCGGTCCTGGTCCGGCAGCAGCACCAGGGCGCCGTCGCGCACGCGGGCGTCGCGGCGCGAGTGCTGGAGCAGCACCAGCGCGAGGAGCGCGTCGAGGTCGCGCGCCGCCACGCCGTCGCCTCCCACGCCGTCGCCTCCCAGGCCGTCGCCCTCCCAGGCGCCACCGCCCAGCGTGGGTCGGACGTCGCGCAGCACGCGGACGAGCCGCACCGCCTCGCCGGCGAGCTCGCCCCGTACGACGTCGTCCCCGCTGGCGGGCGCGTAGCCCGCGGTGAACGCGAGGTACGCGACGTCGGCCGCGACGCCGAGGCGGTCGGCGACCTCCTGGGCGGGCGGCAGCGCGAACCGCTCACCCGCGAGCTTCTTGCGCGCGCGGGTGAGCCGTGCCGCCATCGTCGGCGTGGACTGGAGGAACAGGCGGGCGACGTCGGTGGTGGGCACGCCGAGCACCAGGCGCAGGGAGAGGGCGGCCGCCGCCTCGCGCGACAGCCGGGGGTGGGCGCACAGGAGCACCAGGCGCAGCCGCTCGTCGGTCAGGGGCTCGCCGGCGTCAGCCATCACCCGCTGCGCCCGGGCGGCCAGGTCCGCCTCGACCTCCAGCAGCGGCATCGACCGCGCCAGCACCTGCTCCGACCGCAGCCGGTCGAGCACGCGGCGCCGGGCGGCGGTGAGGAGCCAGGCCGGGCCGTTCGCCGGTGCGCCGTCCCGCGGCCACGTGCGGGCCGCCGCCTCGAACGCGTCCGCGAGCCCGTCCTCGGCCAGGTCGAGGCGGCGGTACCGCGCGACGAGCAGGGCCAGCAGCCGGCCCCACTCGTCGCGCATGAGGTCCTCGAGGGCCGTCACGGGCGTCCCTCCACGGCCGCCCTACCCGGCCTCGGCCGGCCGCAGCTCGACCGTGAGCTCGTCCGGCAGCAGCCGCGCGAGCTCGACGGCCGTGTCCAGGTCGGGCACGTCGACGACGTAGAAGCCGCCGAGCTGCTCGGCCGCCTCGGCGTACGGACCGTCCGTGACGGCGCGGTCACCGTTCGTCCCCGGCCCGAGCGTGCGGGCCGTGCCCGGGTGGGCGAGGCCCTCGCCCGCGACGACCGCGCCCCGTGCCGCGACGGCCGAGCCGAACGCCTCCAGCCGGGCGTAGAAGCGCTCGCGGTGCGCGTCGTCGGCCGCGCCCCAGATCTCGTAGTGGTTCGGCTGCGTGAGCAGGACGACGACCTTCATGCGGCCCCCTCCTCGTGGTCGACGGCGGCGCGCACCTCGACGACGCCGTCCGCGTCGCCGGCCCCCGTCGAGCCGACGAGTGTCGCGCTGATCTGGAGCAGGTCGTCGAGGTCGTCCGACTCGACCAGATAGAACCCGGACAGCTGCTCCGCTGTCTCGGCGAACGGGCCGTCGGTGACCACGACCCGGCCCGCGGCGTCGCGGGAGACCTGCTTCGTGGTGCGGGAGTGCGCGAGCTCTGCACCCCCGGTGATCCGGTGCCCGCGCTCGGCGAGCAGCCGGGCGAACTCCTCGTGCTTCGCGTAGACGGCGGCGCGCTCCTCGGCGCTCGCCCGTTCCCAGACGTCCTCGACGCCGGGCAGCAGTACGACGTACGTGGTCATGGCTCCATCGTCCTTCCTCATGGGGGCTCGTACACCTGCTCGTACACCTGGATGACGCGCGACGGCCGGGAAGATCGACAACGGCGCCGAGGTTCCTCTGTGACCACCGCCATGCCGGCGGGACCCGTGGTCGGCATAGGCTCGTCGGCGGCGTGACCCACTCCGTCCTCGTCGGTCCACCTCGTCGGAAAGGCTCCACCCGTGCGCACCTCCCGTCCTGTCCTCGCGGTCGCCCTCGCCTCGGCCGCCACGCTCGCGCTCGCCGGCTGCTCGTCGTCCGACGGCGGCGACGGCGACGGCGCGTCCGCGGCCTCCGGCAGCGCCACCGACTGCACGCCCGAGGGGATGCAGACCCTCACCGACGGCACGCTGACCGTGGGAGCCAGCGACCCGTTCGAGCCCTGGTACGTGGGCGAGCCGAGCAGCGGGGAGGGTTTCGAGTCCGCGCTCGTGTACGCCGTCGCGGACGAGCTCGGCTTCGCGAAGGAGGACGTCGAGTGGACGTCCGTCACCTTCGAGCAGATCATCAGCCCCGCGGTGAAGCCGTTCGACGTCGCCGCGTACCAGACCACGATCACCGACGAGCGCAGGAACGCCGTCGACTTCTCCAGCCCGTACCTCACCAGCCGCCAGGGCGTCATCGTGGCCGACGAGGGGGAGTTCGCGGACGCCGCGAGCCTGGCGGACCTGAAGGGCGCGAAGATCGGCGTCACGGCCTCCCAGACGTCGCTCGCGGTCGCCGACGCCGCGTGGGGGGACGACGTCGAGGTCACGCCGTTCAACGCCGCCGGCGACGGCATGACGGCGCTGAGCTCGGGCACCATCGACGCGATGGTGATGGACGTCGACCAGGGCGTCGCCGCGTCGACCGTGTACTTCCCGGACACGCACGTCGTCGGCTCGCTGCCGCCCGTGGGCGAGCCCGAGCAGCTCGGCCTGGTGCTGGACAAGGGCTCGTCGCTCACCGCGTGCGTCTCGGCCGCCGTCGACACGCTCCAGGAGAACGGCACGCTCGACGAGCTGCGCACCACCTGGCTCAAGTCGGACGACGTCCCCGAGCTGTCCTGACGCCGTGACCGGACCCGCGACGACGCCGACAGGCGGCTGGCAGCCGTCGGAGCGGGCACGCGCCCGCGCGGCGTACCGGCGGGCACAGCACCGCCGGGCGCTGCTGGTGGCGGGGGTCGCGACGGCCCTCGTGGTGGCCGCCGTCGTGTACGTCGTGACGACGGCGCCCGGCTGGGAGCGGGCCCGCGAGGCGTTCTTCTCCCCGGAGCGCGCCTGGGAGGTGCTGCCCGAGGTCGCGGCGGGGCTGTGGCTCAACCTGCGGGTGTGGGTGGTGGCGAGCGTCGTCGCGCTCGTCGTCGGGATGCTGCTGGCGGTCGTGCGGACCTCGCGGGTGCCGGCGCTGTTCCCGCTGCGGATCCTCGCGGTCGGGTACGTCGACGTGTTCCGCGGCGTGCCGCTGCTGCTCGTGCTGCTGCTGGTCGGCTTCGGCCTGCCCGCGCTGCGGCTGCCGTGGCTGCCGGTGAGCGCCGCGTTCCTCGGCGGGCTGTCGATCGTCGTCTGCTACACGGCGTACCTCGCGGAGATCTTCCGCGCGGGCATCGAGGCGGTGCACCCGTCGCAGGTGGCCGCCGCCCGCTCGCTCGGGCTGACCCGGGCGCAGGCGACGCGGCGCGTCGTGCTGCCGCAGGCGGTCCGCAACGTCGCCGCGCCCGTGGCCAGCATGCTCGTGTCGCTCCAGAAGGACTCCGGCCTCATCTCGATCCTCGGCGCCGTCGACGCGATCCGCGCCGCCCAGATCGCGACCACCGGCGACTACAACTTCACGCCCTACGTGGTGGCGGGCCTGCTGTTCATCGCGATCTCGATCCCGCTCACCCGGCTGGTCGACGCCTGGTCCGCACGCCAGGGCTGGCGCGGCGAGCTGCGCGGCGTCGCCGGCGCGGGGGTGGTGCGATGACCGCCGCCCGCGCCGTCGAGGGCGCGCCGCTGCTGGCGCTGCGCGACGTGCGCAAGTCCTTCGGCACCGGCACCGACCGCAAGGTGGTGCTCGACGGCGTCGACCTGGACGTGGCCGAGGGGTCGTGCGTCGTCGTCGTCGGTTCGTCGGGGTCCGGCAAGTCCACGCTGCTGCGCGTCGTCGACCTGCTCGAGGAGGTCGAAGACGGCCAGGTGCTGCTCGACGGCGAGGACGTCGCCGACCCGTGGGTGGACGCCGACGCCGTGCGCGCCCGGCTCGCGATGGTCTTCCAGCAGTACAACCTCTTCCCGCACCTGCGGGTGCTCGACAACGTGACCCTGGCGCCGCGCGTCGTGCACCGGGTGCCGCGCGCCGAGGCGGAGGCCGCGGCGCTCGCGATGCTGGAGCGCGTCGGCCTCGCGGACAAGGCCCGTGCCTACCCCGACCAGCTGTCGGGCGGGCAGCAGCAGCGCGCCGCCATCGCCCGCGCGCTGGTGAACGGGCCCGAGCTGCTGCTGCTCGACGAGGTGACGTCCGCCCTCGACCCCGAGCTGGTGGGGGAGGTGCTCGACCTGCTGCTGTCCCTGCGCAGCGAGGGCGTCGCCGGGCGGGCGACGACGATGCTCGTCGCCACGCACGAGATGGGTTTCGCCCGCGAGGTCGCCGACGAGGTCGTGTTCCTGCACGCCGGGCGCGTGCACGAGCGTGGCACGCCCGAGCAGGTGCTCCGCGATCCTCAGCAGGAGCGCACGCGCGAGTTCCTGCGGCGCCTGCGCTGAGACCTTCCGCCCGCGCGTCGCGGACCGCGTCAGGGCTCGCTGCGCGGCGCCGTCGCGCCCGCCCGGTCGACGAGCACCGCGAGCTGTTCGCGCGCGGTGAGCCCGAGCTTCGCCATCGCACGCCCCAGGTGCGCCTTCACCGTCGACTCGGACAGGAAGAGCCGCCCGCCGATCTCCCGGTTGGACAGGCCGTGCGGCAGGAACGACGCGATCTCCTGCTCACGCGCCGTGAGGGCATCGAGCGCACGGCGGGCCTCGGCGCGCCGCGTGTCGAGGCGGCGGTTGCCGCCCAGGTGACGGATGACCGCGCCCGCCGAGGCGTGGTCGAGGGCTCCTGCTCCGGTCGCGACGTCGCGCACGTGGGCGGCGATGTGCTCGGGGTCGTCGTCCTTGCCGAGGAATCCCTGCGCGCCCGCTGCCAGGGCCTCGACGACCGTCTCGTCGGTGCCGAACGAGGTGAGCGCGATGACGGCGGGGGGCTCCGGACGGCGGCGCAGCTCGCGGATGGCGTCCAGCCCGCCCGTGCGGCGCATGTGCAGGTCCATGAGGACGACGTCCGGCCGGTGCTCCGCCACGGCTGACACGACCTCGTCGCCGTCGGTCGCCTCGCCGACGACGTCGATGCCCTGCGCGGACAGCACGGTGATCAGAAGTCGCCGCACCATCGGGTCGTCGTCGACGACGAGGACGCGGACCTCCATGCACGCGAACGATAGCCCGGGGCGCCTGAGTTCGCCGGGCGAACGTCCAGGTCACGTCTCGCGGGCAACCCACGGCAGGTGGGCACGCACCACGAACGTGCCGTCCTCGCGACCAGCGGAAAGCGTGCCCCCGACGGCGTCGGCGCGCTCGTGCATGCCGAGCAACCCGGAACTGGTACCGGGAACTGCCGGGCCCCGAGCGCTCGCCGTCCCGGCAGGATCCGGCAGCGGGTTGCGCACCGTGATGTCCACCCCGACGTCGGGGGAGGCGTCGACGTGGATGGCGACCGGTGCGCCGCGCGCGTGCTTGCGGGCGTTGGTCACGGCCTCCTGCACCACACGGAAGGTCGCCCGCACCAGGGTGGGGGCAGCGCCCTGCCCGTCCGAGACGGACACCGTGGCCGTGGTCCGGGGGTCGTCGTCGGTCATCCGTTCGACCAGGGGCCGCAGGTCGTCGAGGGTCGCGCCGGGGAACCCGGTCACGGTGTCGCCGGAGCGCAGCGTGGTCACCAGCGAGCGCAGCTCGCGGATCGCCTGCTGGGCCGAGGTGCGCATCTCGCGCGCCACCCGCGTGGCCTCCGGGTCGTCAGTGCTCGTGACCTCGAGTGCTGACGCCTGCAGCGAGATCTCCGCGACGTGGTGAGCCACGGTGTCGTGGACCTCGCGCGCGATGAGGCGCCGCTCGTCCTGGCGCTGCACCTGGTCGCGCAGGACAGCGGTCGCGGCGGCCGCAGCCTGCTGCTCGTCGCGGGCACGCTCCGCGGCCAGGTGCGCCCGTCGGACGAGCCCGGCCGCGACGGAGACCCCGAGCAGGCCGAGACCGACGACCGTGTAGGCCGCCGCGGTCGGGTCGGTGGACAGGACGCGGGTCTGCTCGTCGACGGTCACAGGACCTGGGCCTCGTGCTCCCGCAGGGCGTCGCGCAGGAGCGAGGCCGCGGTGGCGGCCGTCGTCGCGCCGGCCGCCGTCAGGCAGGTCCGCACCGCGCCGGTGGCCAGCACCCAGGGCAGGGCGAGCAGCGCCGCCGACGCGTCCAGCGGGAGCAGCACCGAGCAGGCCGAGGCGCCGAGGCACAGAGCCAGCGGGTGGCGTCGCCGCAGCACGAGCAGACCGGCCAGGGCGAGGCCCGCGAGGGCGCTCACCACGTACAGCGCGGGGTGCAGGGCGCTGGACGGAGCCGCCGCGCGCGACGCGAACCCCACCGCCACCAGCGAGCTCGCCGCCGACACCGCGACGGCGACCGTCGTGCCCGCCGCCGCCCAGCGCAGGACGGCGGCCCTCGGGGCGGCGGCGTCACCGGGGCCCGGAGCAGCAGTCGCTCGAGCGAACATGCGTCGAGGTTACGGCGGGCCACGTCGTCGCGCGCCCGCCGTACGCGCATGGCGGGCTGTGCAAGGACGACCCGATCGGGCAACCCGTGGTGCCCGATCGGGCGATGTCTGGCACCCCGTGCGGGGCGGATCGTGGAGGACGGCAGATCGTCCGACGGCCCGCGGGGGCGACGGACGCACGTACACCGCATCCATGTCGCACCGAGGAGCACCCATGTCCCAGACCGTCCCGCCCGCCCAGGGCGCCCCTGTTCCGCCGGCTCCGGTGGGCCCAGCTCAACCCATGCCTGACGTCCCCGCACCCCAATCTCCTCGGCGAGGCAACGCCATGGCGATCACCGGGTTCGTCATCGCGGTCGCTGCGCTTCTCCTGTGCTTCCTCCCGATCATCAACAACTTTGCGTTCTTCCTGGCGTTTGTCGGCCTGGTGTTCGGCATCATCGGACTTGTGCGGACACGCAAGGGCGCGCCGCGCCAGGGCCTCGCCGTCGCAGCGATCATCGTGTCGGTCGTCTCCGGTGCCGGGGTCTTGGTCTCGCAGGCGGTCTATGGCGCGATGGCGGATTCCGTCTCGGAGTCGCTGGATGACGTCTCCGGGGACCTGGACAAGATGGCCGGTGACGCGACCGAGCAGGTGTTGGCCGACGACGTGTCCGTCGAGATCGGGAACTACAAGGCGGCGAGGGATGAGTACGGCTCGGCCACGACCTCGCTCCCCGTGACGCTGACCAACACATCGGACGAGACGCAGTCCTACGACGTCACGGTCGAGGCGGTTGACGCCGAGGGGAACCGTGTTGCGGACGACGTGGCCTACGTTTCGGAGCTTCGCGCGGGCCAGTCGGAGACCGTCGACGTCTTCCAGTACGTCGAGGAGAACGACCTGGACGACATGAAGTCGGCTGATTTCGAAGTGGTCGAGGCCAGCGCTTACTGACCGCCAGGCCGTCCGAGGTCGAGCACAGGTCGCGTCATGGGACGGGACCTGTGCTCTCTCCGCTCCGGCTGGACTCCTCGGCACTCGCGAAGCGGGCCAGCTAGCCTAAGTGCCGCCTGGTTCGCCTTCGTCCCGGGCAAGAACGCCTACCAATGACGACGGCGCGGAGGGCGAGATGCAGAAGACGTCGATCGGGTTCGTCGGCACGGGGCCGATGGGTGCGCCGATGGCGCGCAACCTCCTGGCGGCGGGGTTCGACGTCGCGTTGTGGAACCGCACCGCTGCGAAGGCGGCGGACGTCGCACGGGGCCATCCGCGGGCGACGGTCGCGGCGACGCCCGCGGAGGTGGCGCGGCCGGTGGTCGTCGTGATGCTGCCGGACCTGCCGCAGGTGCGCGACGTCGTCGATCGGCCGGACGGGCTGCGCGCGGGATGGCGCGCGGCCGGCACCGCAGACCCGGTGCTCGTCGTCATGAGCACGGTGAGCCCGGTCGCAGTCACGGCGTGGGCGACCGAGCTCGCCGCCGACGGTGTCCGGCTGGTGGACGCACCCGTGAGCGGTGGCGTCGAGGGCGCGGTGGCGGCCAGCCTGAGCATCATGGCGGGCGGCGCTGACGACGACCTCGCCGCCGTCCGGCCCGTGCTGGAGGCCATGGGCTCGACGGTGCGCCACCTCGGCCCCGTGGGCGCGGGATCGCTCACCAAGACGTGCAACCAGATCGTGGTGGGCGGCACGCTCAACGCGCTGGCCGAGGCGGTCGCCATCGCGCGGGCGGGGGGCCTGGACCTGGCCACGGTGCTGGAGGTGCTGGGCGCCGGGCTGGCCGGCTCGCAGGTGCTCACGGACAAGTCGCGGCGCTACCTCTCGGGCGACTACGCGCACGGCGCCGCGTGCCGCACCCAGCTCAAAGACCTCGAGTTCGGCCTCGCGGTCGGGCAGCAGCTCGGCGTCGACACCGCGCTGACCGAGGTGGCCCGCGACCGCTACCAGCGGATGGTCGACCGCGGCGACGCCGAGCTCGACCACAGCGCGGTCATCCGTGTCGTGGTCTGACGCTGCTGCGGGACCTTGCACGACAGCGTGAACGCTCGTCGTATCAGCAGCGCGCTGCCACCCTCCGAGATACATGGAGGGGACGACCATGAAGCGACTGGTGCTGTGCTGCGACGGGACGTGGAACCACGCCGTGAACTCGCAGGTGTCCAACATCGAGAAGCTCGCGCGGTCCGTGCTGCGCTCCGGCGGGAGCGCGGACCCGGACGTCGAGCAGATCGTCGGCTACGTGGCGGGCGTCGGCGCCCGCGGCTACCTGGTGGACCAGCTGCTGGGCGGCGCGTTCGGCTACGGGTTCACCCGCAACGTGGTGGACGGCTACCGGTTCCTGGCGATGAACTACGAGCCGGGTGACGAGATCGTCGTCCTCGGCTACTCCCGTGGGGCGTACACGGCGCGCAGCGTCGTGGGGATGCTGTCGCAGGTGGGCCTGCTGACCGTGGAGGCCCAGGACGCCGGGCTGCTGTGCGAGGCCGAGCGCGTCTACCGCCTCAAGCCGCCGACGGCGCGCCGCGTCGCGCGGGCGGAGCGCACGGTGGCCCGCACGCGGCCCGGGTCGTGGCGGCGCCGGCGGGCGGAGGCCGTGCTGCGGCAGGGCGACGAGGTCCGGGCGGAGAAGGAGCGGTTCCGCGCGGAGCACGGGGTCGAGGTGCCGGTCCGCTTCCTGGGGGTCTTCGACACCGTCGGCGCGCTGGGCGTCCCCGGTCCGTCCCGCCGCAAGAACCGCTTCCACGACGTCTCGCTGTCGCCCGTCGTGCTCACCGCCCGGCAGGCGCTCGCGATCGACGAACGCCGGCTGACGTTCGCGCCCTGCCTGTGGACCGTGCCCGACGGCGACCCGGCCGACCGGGTGCAGCAGGTGTGGTTCCCCGGCACGCACGGGGACGTGGGCGGCGGGGGCGCACGCTGCGGCCTGTCGGATCTCGCGCTGCAGTGGATGGCCGCCGAGATGCGCGCCGTGGGCGTCCAGTTCGACGAGCACCGGCTCGCGCGCCAGCTCACCCCGCGCGCCGCCCTGGTCCTCGACCAGGCGCCGCCGTGGCCCTTCCGCATCCTCAACCTGGTCACCCGGGTGCGGCCGCGCTACGCGACGGTCGACGGCCGCCTCGTCTTCCGCAGGGGGCTGCGCGTGCTCGCGCTGCCGGCCACGGCGTCGCCCCCCGAGCTCACGACGGGCGGTCCCGCGCACGACGTCGTGGCCTCGTGGCGCGACGGCGTACGCCTCGCGGACACCGTGCTGCGGCACGTGCTGCGCGACGGCTACGCCGCGCTCGCTCCCAACCTCGGCTGGTGGATCACCGAGGCCGGGGGCGTGGAGCGTGTCCCCGTCGAGCAGGTGGACGCCGCACGCGGCGACCTGCGGCCGTTCGTCGTCCCTGGCGACGGCGTCATCGAACCGGTGCGAAGTCCTCGAGCGCTGCCGGCGGGTCGGTGAGGTCGGGGTCCTTCGCGAGGTAGGCCTTCGTCTCCCGCACGATGAGACCGGACAGCAGGAGCAGGCCGACGAGGTTCGGCAGCGCCATCAGCCCGTTGAGGACGTCGGCGACGCCCCACACGAGGTCCAGCTCCCAGACCGCGCCGACGAGGCACACGAGGGTGAAGACCGCGCGGTACGGCAGCGACACCTTGATGCCGAAGAGCGAGGTGGCGCACCGCTCGCCGTAGTACGCCCACCCGATCACCGTGGAGAGCGCGAAGAAGACGACGGCGATCGCCACCACGGCCGCGCCGAACTGGCCGAGCGGGCCGGACGACATCGCCGTCGAGGTCATCGCCGCGCCCTCCTCGCCCGAGGTCCACGCGCCGGACGTGATGATGACGAGGCCGGTGAACGACACCACGATGATCGTGTCGATGAAGGTCTGCGTCATGGACACCAGGCCCTGGCGCACGGGGTGGTGCGTCTTCGCCGCCGCGGCGACGATGGCGGCCGAGCCGAGCCCGGACTCGTTGGAGAACAGGCCGCGCGCGACGCCGTACTGCAGGGCCAGGGCCACGGTCGAGCCGACGAAGCCGCCCGTGGCGGCGGTGCCGGTGAACGCGTCCGTGAACACGAGGGCGAGGGCGTCGGGGATCGCGGTGACGTTCGCGCCGAGCACCAGGAGCCCGGCCACGATGTAGAAGACGATCATCATCGGCACGAAGGACGCCGTGACCGCGCCGATCCGCTTGATGCCGCCGAGCAGCACGACACCCACGAACAGCACGATGACGATGCCGGTGGCGAGGGGCGGTACGCCGAACGTGTCGTCGAGGGACTGCGCGATCGTGTTGGTCTGCGTCATGTTGCCGATCCCGAACGCGGCCAGCGCGGCGAAGATCGCGAACGCGACGGCGAGGACCTTGCCCAGCGGGCCGCGGATGCCCCGCTTGAGGTACTCCTGCGGTCCGCCGCGCTGCTCGCCCTTCTCGTCGACGACGCGGAACTTGGACCCGAGGAACGCCTCGGAGTACTTGGACGCCATGCCGAGCAGCCCGGTGACCCACATCCAGAACAGGGCGCCGGGGCCGCCGATGCCGATGGCGGTCGCGACGCCGGCGATGTTGCCGACGCCGACCGTGGCGGCGAGCGCGGTGGTCAGGGCCTGGTAGTGGGAGATGTCGCCCTCGCCGTCGCCCTCGCCCTCGGCCGAGGTCTCCTTGCGCTGCAGCAGCCCGAGCCTCAGGGCCGGCCCGAGCTTGCGGAACTGCAGGCCCTTGAGCCGGATCGTGAGGTACAGGCCCGTGCCCAGCAGCAACGGGATCAGGAGGAAGGGGCCCCAGACGAAGGAGCTGGCTGCGGCGATGAAGTCAGCGAAAGAATCCACGCCGCGCACCGTAACCCGGTGACCGGGTCACCCGTCGGGGGATCTCGGCGCGTGTCGGGAGGTGGCGCGGAACGGGCGCCGGTCGCCCGGGCTCCGCTCAGGCGTCGTAGGCGTCCTTGACGACGAGCACCGGCACGGGGGAGTCGAGCAGCACCCGCTGCGTTGTCGTCCCGATGAGGAAGGTTCCCGCGCTGGACCGCTTGCGCGACCCGAGGACGACGAGGGTCGCGCCGGCCGCGTCGGCGGCGTCGAGGATCGCGTCCGCGGGCTCGGTGCCGGAGGGCCGGCGGGTGACGGGCTGGACCTCGACGCTCTCGGCGGCCTCGGCGAGCAGGCCGTCGAGGGGGTCGCCGTCGACGGGGTCGTCCGACCGTGCGAGGTGGACCACGTGCAGGGGGAGACCTCGCCGGGACGCCTCCGTGATCGCCGTCCGGACGGCCGCCTCACCGTGGGGCGACGGGTTGTAGGCCACGAGCACCGTCATGCGCACACTCTCGCACACCGGGGGAACCTCGCGCCGGTCCGGCCCGTTGACCTCACCAGCCGACGAAGGAGCAGCGCATCATGCAGTGTCCGCACGACCAGTCCGTCCTCGTGATGTCCGAGCGCAAGGGGATCGAGATCGACTACTGCCCGCAGTGCCGGGGCGTGTGGCTCGATCGCGGCGAGCTCGACAAGATCATCGAGCGCTCGCTGGAGTCGGAGATCGCCGCCGAGGCGCGCGGTCCCGTCCCGCCTGCGTCGGCGCCCGCCGGGTCCGCCTACCCGGCGCCGGGCTACGACGACCGCCGCTACGACGAGCGACGCTACGACGACAAGCGGTACGACGAGCGCCGCTACGACGACAAGCGCCACGACGATCGCGGGTACGACCCCCGCTACCGCAAGCGCAAGAAGAAGGACTCGTTCCTCGGGGACCTGTTCGACTTCTGACCCCGCGACCCCTGGGCGTCAGGCAGCGGCGAGCTGCTCGCGCACCTGCCGCTTGGCGCGGGTGAGCATGCCCGCCATGCCGTTGAGGCGCAGCGGGCTGACGGCGCGGGTGAGCCCGATCATCAGCGGGAAGTCGTCGGGCACGTCCAGCACCTGCTGCGCCGAGAGGCCGGACAGCCCCTGGGCGAGGATCGACGCGAACCCGCGGGTGGTGGGCGCCTCCTGCGGGGCGGTCGCGTAGAAGTGCACGACGTCGCCGTCGACCTCCGCGAACGCGCGCACGGGGGACTGGCACTCCTCGACCGCCTCGAGCAGGCCGGGCGCGCTCTCGTACCGCGGGGGCAGGCCCGGCAGCTCGCGGGAGAACTCGAGCAGCAGCTGCAGCCGCTCGCGCTCGGGCAGGGCGAGGAACTCCTCGCGGATCTCGGCGAGCGGCTCGGGCAGGGTGGCGGCTTCGGTCATGGCTCCAGTTTCGCTCAGCACGAGGGAGTTCGGGTGCGGGTGAGACAGTGCGAGACGCCGCGAGGTAGTCCGGATCGTGCCGAGGTAGTGGACTGGACCACTACCTCGGCGAGATGCGGACTACCTGGGCGGGATCGGAACTACCTCGCGCAGAGGGTGGGTCAGGCGGCCTGCTGCTGCTTGACGCTCGCGGGGACCTCGCCCGGCTCGGCGCCCGCGACGATCGGCACGCGCACGGCGTTGCCCCACTCGGTCCAGGAGCCGTCGTAGTTGCGCACGTCGTCGATGCCGAGCAGGTAGCGCAGCGCGAACCAGGTGTGGCTGGAGCGCTCGCCGATGCGGCAGTACGTGATCACCGAGTCGCCGGCGGTGAGGCCGAGGCCGCCCTCCTGGTAGATCGCCTCGAGCTCGGCGCGCGGCTTGTAGGTGCCGTCCTCGGCGACCGCCGTGGCCCAGGGCACGTTGCGGGCCGACGGGATGTGGCCGCCGCGCAGCACGCCCTCCTCCGGGTAGTCGGGGATGTGCAGGCGCTCGCCGGAGAACTCCTGCGGGGAGCGGATGTCCACCAGGGGGCCGTTGCCGAGGTGGGCGAGCACGTCCTCCTTGAAGGCGCGGAACGTCGCGTCGTCGCGCTCGACGACGGGGTAGGTGCCGCGGGCGGGCGAGGGCACGTCGGTGGTGAGGTCGCGGCCCTCGGCCACCCACAGGTTGCGGCCGCCGTCGAGCAGGCGCACGTCCTCGTGGCCGAACAGCGTGAAGACCCACGCGGTGTACGCGGCCCACCAGTTGTTCTTGTCGCCGTACAGCACGATCGTCGTGTCGCGGGAGATGCCGCGGCTGGCGAGCAGGTCGGCGAAGCCGGCGCCGTCGAGGTAGTCGCGCTCGACGGGCTGCAGCAGGTCGGTGTGCCAGTCGATCTTCACGGAGCCGGGGATGTGCCCGGTCTCGTAGAGGAGGACGTCCTCGTCGGACTCCACGACCACCAGGCCCGGGGTGTCGAGGTTCTCGGCGAGCCACGACGTCGTCACGAGGCGCTCGGGGTGCGCGTACTCGGCGAGGCGCGGCGTCGGGTCGGTGGGTGCGGGCATGGTTCCTCCATCTGTGCGGCGTCCGGACGCCGGCCGGGGTGCGGTGGGTCGTGGCCACTCGGGTCCATGGACACTCTAGGAACTGCACCACCAGCAGCGACAGCCCGTGTCCATCATGTGGGACCACGATGCGAGACGGTGTTGATCGCGTCGAAACACCCGCGATACGGAAATGTGATTCCAAAATGCTTGTGGTGTCCGTCACCGAGTGTTAGCGTCGCGGTTGCCTAAGGCGGGCCCGGGCCGTGCGGACGTCGACGTCGACGCTCGTGCGGTGGTCGACGAGATCGATCCGACACCGGCAGCTATCTACCAGGCGGCATGAAGGACAACTCGCCTGCAGCGACCCGCCGAGCGCCCGGTCTCCACCGGGACCTCGAGGGGCCGACGGACCCGAGCACCCGGGGGCCGCTGCCCGAACCGTGGAGACTCACCATGGACCGCAATGCCGTGATCAACCCGCAAGCAGTCAGCACGGCCGACGCGCCGGCCGTCCGTCCGGACGCAGCACACCTCGAGAAGGCCGTCTCCCTGGCCGTCGACAGCGTGGCGAACGCGGGCGGCCCCTTCGGAGCCGTCGTCGTCACCAGAGACGGTCGCCTCATCGAAGGCAACAACCGCGTGACTCAGGACAACGACCCCACCGCGCACGCGGAGGTCACCGCCATCCGGCGCGCCTGCGCCGAGCTCGGCACGTTCGACCTGTCGGGGGCCGTCCTCTACTCGAGCTGCGAGCCCTGCCCGATGTGCCTCGCCTCCGCCCTGTGGGCGCGCGTGGACGCCGTGTACTTCGCCGCCGACCGCCACGACGCCGCCGCCGCCGGGTTCGACGACGCCGCGTTCTACGAGTTCTTCGCCTCCCGGCTCCAGGACGTGCCTGGCACCCGGGCCGGCGAAGCGCTCATGGCGGTGCGCCACGAGCGCACGCCGTCCGCCCTCGCGCCCTTCGACGCGTGGCGTGTCCTCGAGACCCGCATCGACTACTGACGCGCGCGGGCCGGAAAGGACACGACGACGTGACCATCCTGGGAACGCGGCGGGACGCCGCCGAGAACGACGAGACGCCCTCCACCACCGCCCGCCGCGGCGTGCTGGAGCGGCTGTTCAAGATCACCGAGCGAGGCTCCACCACGGGACGCGAGATCCGTGGGGGCCTGGTGACCTTCTTCGCGATGGCGTACATCGTCATCCTCAACCCCCTCATCCTCGGTGGCACCAGCGCCGAGAACGCCCCCACCGACGTCGCGGGCGGGTGGCTCGCGACGGCCCAGGTGGGCGCCGTCACCGGTCTCGCCGCGGGCGTGCTGACCATCCTGTTCGGCCTCGTCGCGAACCTGCCGTTCGCGCTCGCGGCCGGGCTGGGGATCAACTCGTTCCTCGCCGTCGCCGTCGTCGGCGACGTCACCTGGCCCGAGGCGATGGGCCTGGTGCTCATCAACGGCCTGCTGATCGTGCTGCTCGCCGTCACCGGCGCGCGGTCGGCGATCTTCAACGCCGTCCCGCGCCAGCTCAAGGCCGCGATCACGGTGGGCATCGGCCTGTTCATCGCGTTCATCGGCTTCGTCGACGCCGGCTTCGTCACCCCCACCGAGGGCGGCCCGCCGGTGCAGCTCGGCGACGGGGGGTCGATCACCACCGTGCCGACGATGATCTTCGTCCTCGGGCTGCTGCTGATGGGGATCCTCGTGTCCCGCGGGGTCAAGGGCGGGCTGCTCATCGGCCTGGTCGGCACCACCGTCGTGGCGATCGTCGTGGAGGCCCTGCTCCAGCTCGGCCCCGCCGGCGAGGACAACCCGGGCGGCTGGCACCTCTCGGTGCCGGCGTTGCCCGAGTCGCTGCTCTCCGTGCCCGACCTGTCCCTGCTGGGCCAGTTCAGCTTCGGCGCCTTCGACCGCATCGGGGCGCTCGCGGCCACGATGCTCGTGTTCACCCTGTTCTTCACGAACTTCTTCGACGCGATGGGCACGATGACGGGCCTCGCGAAGCAGGGCGGGCTCGCCGACAAGGACGGGAACTTCCCGAAGATCAAGTCGGCGCTGGTCGTCGAGGGCGTGGGCGCCGTCGTGGGCGGCGCGACGTCGTCGTCGTCGAACACGGTGTTCGTCGACTCGGCGGCAGGCGTCGGCGAGGGGGCGCGCACCGGCCTGGCGTCGGTCGTGACGGGCGGCCTGTTCCTGGTCGCCATGTTCCTCACGCCGCTCACCGCGGTCGTGCCGATCGAGGTCGCCAGCGGCGCCCTCGTCGTGGTCGGGGCGATGATGATGAGGGAGATCAAGGAGATCGACCTGGGCGACTTCTCCGTCGCCCTGCCGGTGTTCCTCACGGTCGTGACCATGCCGCTGACGTACTCCATCGCCAACGGCATCGGGATCGGCTTCATCACGTGGGTGCTGCTGCGGTTCGCCTGCGGTCGGGTGCGAGAGGTGCACCCGCTGCTGTGGGTGGTCGCCGCGGGCTTCCTCGTGTACTTCGTGCGCGGGCCGCTCTCGGCGGCGCTCGGCGCCTGACACGACACACGGCCGAGACCGCCGGTCGAGCCTGCCGAAACACGAGTCCGGCAGGCTCGACCGGCGGGGCCGGGGCCAGGCCCGTCAGGCCCCGATCTCGAGAGGAGACCGATGCTCACGCTCGTGGAACAGCTCGCCTCGTGGCTCGCCCCGGGGGAGCCGCAATTCGCCGTCGCGACGGTGGTCGGCGCGTCCGGCTCGGTGCCGCGGCCCGTCGGCACGGCGATGGCCGTGCGCGCCGACGGCGCCGTGATCGGCAGCCTCTCCGGCGGCTGCGTGGAGAGCGCCGTGCACGCGGCCGCGCTCGACGCGATCGCCGTCGGCGAGTGCCACCGCGAGACCTTCGGCTACTCCGACGACGACGCGTTCGCCGTCGGGCTCACGTGCGGCGGCAGCCTCGAGGTGCACGTGCAGCCCGTGCGGCCCGGCGACGACGGCGACCCCGCCGCCGTCGCCCTCGCCCGCCTGGCTCTGGGCGCCGGCGCCCCCGCCGCGCTCGTGCGACGCCTCGACGTCGCGCGCCCCACCGCCGTCGTCCTGCACGAGTTGTCAGAGCCAGACGGGGGTACAGGCCCACGTGGCTCCGACAACCCGCTGCGGGGGCTGGTGGACGACGGCGCGCTGGCGGCGGTGTCCGCCCAGGTCGCGGCCGTGCTGCGGGCGGGGGGCGCCGCCACGGTGCACGCGGCTCCCGGCGTCACCGACGGCACCTGCCCGGGGGAGCCGGAGGAGCCGGTCACGCTGCTCGTCGAGACGCGCCTGCCGCCGCCGCGCTTCGTCGTCGTCGGCGCCAACGACTTCGCGGGTGCCCTCGTGCGGGCCGCGCACCTGCTCGGGTACCGCGTGACGCTCGTCGACGCCCGGGAGGTGTTCGCCGCGCCGCGCCGGTTCCCGCAGGCGGACGAGGTGGTCGTGGACTGGCCCGACCGGTACCTCGCCGCCGAGGCCGCCGCCGGGCGGCTCGACGCCCGCACCGCCGTCGCCGTCCTCACCCACGACGTGAAGTTCGACGTCCCGACCCTGCGGCTCGCGCTCGGGCTGCCGCTCGCGTACGTGGGCGCGATGGGCTCGCGCCGCTCCCACGCCCAGCGGCTGCAGGCCCTGCGCGACGAGGGCGTGACGCCCGACCAGCTGTCCCGGCTGCGCTCGCCGATCGGCCTCGACCTCGGTGCCGTGACCCCGGAGGAGGTGGCCGTGTCGGTCGTCGCCGAGCTCGTCGCCGTGCGCCACGGGCGCGACGCCGCCGTCCCCCTCAGCCGCACCGACGGCCCGCTGCACGCGGCTCCCGGTACGACCGTCAGCACGACCCGAAGCAAGGAGCGATCCCGGTGGACATGAACACCGTCACCGACCTGGTCCCCACCGCCGACCCCGCCGACTGGCGCGAGGGCGACGCGTGGCTGGCCGGCGGCACCGTCCTGTTCTCGTACGGCAGCCAGACGCTGCGCCGCCTGCTCGACCTCACGAGCGCCGGCTGGCCCGCGCTCACGGTGGCCGACGACGGGCTGGAGATCGCCGCGACCTGCACGGTCGCCGAGCTGTACGCCTTCCCGGACGCCGCGGCGTCGGCCTCGGTGCGCGATGCGTGGCGCGCGCTCGACCTCGTGCGCCCGTGCTGTGACGCGTTCGTCGCGTCGTTCAAGATCTGGAACACCTCGACCGTGGGCGGCAACGTCGCGACCTCGCTGCCCGCGGGCCCGATGACGTCGCTCACCGCCGCGCTCGACGGCGTCGCGGAGGTGTGGGGACCGGGCGGGGCGCGACGCACCCAGTCCGTGGCGGAGCTGGTCACCGGCGAGATGCGCAACACCCTGGCACCGGGCGAGCTGCTGCGCGCGATCCGGCTCCCGGCCGCCGCGCTGCGCGCCCGCACCGCGTTCCGCCGGTTGTCGTTGTCGAACCTCGGCCGCTCCGGGGTGCTGCTGATCGGCCGCCTCGACGCTCCCGCCGACGGCGGCGCGCTCGTCGTCACCGTGACCGCGTCGACCCGCCGGCCCGTGCAGCTGCGGTTCCCCGCCGGCGCGCACCCTGACGCCGCCGGGCTGGCCGCCGCGATCGACGCCGCGATCCCGTCCGAGCTCTACCACGACGACATCCACGGTCTGCCCGAGTGGCGCCGTGACATGACCTACCGGCTCGCGGAGGAGATCCGCCGCGAGCTGCTCGACAGCACCACCGACGGAGGCCGGCGATGACCGACGCGACCACCCGCCCCACCACCGGCGCGACGGGCGAGCCGACACCCGTGCTGCGCGTGGACGGCCGCGACGTGGACGCCGTCCCGCGCGCCGGCCAGTGCCTGCGCACGTTCCTGCGCGAGCAGGGCTCGCTCGGCGTGAAGAAGGGCTGCGACGGCGGCGACTGCGGCGCGTGCACGGTGCACGTCGACGGGGTGCCGGTGCACAGCTGCGTGTACCCCGCCCGCCGCGCGGCCGGTCGCGACGTCACGACGATCGGGGGCCTCGCGGCCACGGCGGAGGAGCCGACGGCGGACGGTCTGCACCCCGTGCAGCAGCGGTTCCACGACGCGCAGGGCTTCCAGTGCGGCTTCTGCACCGCGGGCATGATCATGACGGCGGCGAACTTCGACGACGACCAGCGCGCGAACCTGCCCCGCAGCCTCAAGGGCAACCTGTGCCGCTGCACGGGCTACCGGGCGGTCGCCGACGCGGTGCTCGGCGACGACGCGTGCGGTACGGCGCACCCGGCCGGGGCCGCGCCCTGCGACCACGCCCACGACGGGTGGACGCCGCAGCGCTCCCGTGGCGCCGGGGACCGGACGACGGACGCTCGCGCGTCGGGCACGGCCTTCGGCACGTCGGAGCCCGCCCCCGCGAGCCGCGGGGTCGTCACCGGGCAGGTGCGCTACACGCTCGACGTCGACCCGGGGGACTACCCGGGGCTGCTGCACCTCACGCTGGCGCGGTCGCCGCACGCGCACGCACGCATCCTGTCGATCGACGCCTCCGACACGCTCGCCGTGCCCGGCGTCCGGGCCGTGCTCACGCACGAGGACGCGCCTGCGGCCCGGTTCAGCACGGCTCAGCACGAGCTGTGGACGGACGACCCCGACGACACGCGCATCCTCGACGACGTGGTCCGCCACGTCGGGCAGCGCGTGGCCGCCGTCGTGGCCGACTCCGTCGCCGCGGCGGAGGAGGGGGTGCGCCGGCTGCGCGTCGAGTACGAGGTGCTGCCCGCGCTGATCGACCCGGAGCAGGCGATGGTGCCGGGCGCCCCGCTCGTGCACCCGGACCTGGACGCCGCGACGGCGCGGGTCTCGCGGCCTGAGGCGAACGTCGTCGCGGAGCTGCACAGCGAGCTCGGCGACGTCGAGGCGGGCCTGGCGGAGGCCGACGTCGTGCACGAGGCGACCTACCGCACGCAGCGCGTGCAGAACGCGGCCCTCGAGACGCACGCCGCGATCGCGTCGTTCGACGACGACGGGCGGCTCGTCGTGCGGTCGTCCACGCAGGTGCCGTTCCTCGCCCGCCGCCACCTGGCACGCGTGCTGGACCTGCCCATGGACCGCGTCCGCGTGGTGTGCGAGCGCGTGGGCGGCGGCTTCGGCGGCAAGCAGGAGGTGCTCGTCGAGGACGTCGCGGGCCTCGCGGCCCTGCGCCTCGGCCGTCCGGTGCAGCTCGAGCTCACGCGCACCGACACGTTCGTCGGCACCACGACGCGCCACCCGTTCCGCATCGCCGTCCGGGCGGGCGCCCGCCGCGACGGCACCCTGACCGCCCTGCACCTCGACGTGCTCAGCAACACCGGCGCGTACGGCAACCACGGGCCGGGCGTGATGTTCCACGGGTGCGGCGAGTCGATCGCCGTCTACGCCTGCGCGAACAAGAAGGTCGACGCGCACGCCGTCTACACGCACACGCTGCCCTCGGGTGCGTTCCGCGGCTACGGCCTGAGCCAGATGATCTTCGCCGTCGAGTCGGCGATGGACGAGCTGGGCCGGCAGCTGGGCATGGACCCGCTGGAGCTGCGGCGCCGCAACGTGGTGCGTCCGGGCGTGCCGATGCTGTCCACCGCGCCCGAGCCCGAGGAGGACGTGCTGTACGGCAGCTACGGCCTCGACCAGTGCATCGAGCTGGCCGACGACGCGCTGGCCCGCGGCCGGGCGCGCGACGTCGCGGCATACGGCGCGGACCCCGCCGACCCGACGCGTCCGTGGCTCGGGGAGGAGTGGGGCGTCGGCGAGGGCACGGCCGTGTCGATGATCGACACCGTGCCGCCGCGCGGGCACGTGTCGCACGCCCGCGCCAGGCTGCGCCCGGACGGGGCGGTGGAGGCCGAGGTCGGCACGGCCGAGTTCGGCAACGGCACCACGACCGTGCACGCGCAGCTCGTGGCCAGCGCGCTGGGGCAGCGGGCCGCCGACGTCGTCGTCAAGCAGTCCGACACCGACCTCGTGGAGCACGACACCGGCGCCTTCGGTTCCACCGGCACGGTGGTGGCCGGCAAGGCGTCGCTCGCGGCGGCGACCGAGCTCGCCGAGCGGGTGCGCGTCGTGGCGTCGTCGCTCACGGGCACGCCGTCGGCGGACTGCCGGCTGGTGCCCGGCGGGGTCGAGTACGGGGGCGGGGCCGTGGTGCCGCTCGCCGAGGTGGCCCGGCACGCCGAGGCCGCGGGCGTGCGCCTCGAGGCCGAGGGCCGCTGGGGCGGCACGCCGCGGTCGGTGGCGTTCAACGTGCACGGCTTCCGCGTCGCCGTGCACCGCGGCACCGGCGAGATCCGCATCCTGCAGAGCGTGCAGGCCGCCGACGCGGGCGAGGTCGTCAACCCGCGGCAGTGCCGCGGGCAGGTGGAGGGCGGCATCGCGCAGGCCCTCGGCGCCGCGCTCTACGAGGACGTCGTGGTCGACGACGCTGGCCGGGTCACGACCGACATCTTCCGCCAGTACCACCTGCCCACCTTCGCCGACGTGCCGCGCAGCGAGGTGTACTTCGCCGACACGTCGGACTCCACCGGGCCGATGGGGGCGAAGTCCATGAGCGAGAGCCCGTTCAACCCCGTCGCCCCGGCGCTCGCGAACGCGCTGCGCGCCGCCACTGGCGTCCGGTTCACGGAGCTGCCGCTCGCCCGCGACACGGTGTACCTGGGGATCCGCGACGCGACGTCCTGATCTCGCGGTCAGGCCAACAGGTCGAGGTCGGCCTCGGTGTCGACGTCGCGGCCGTCGCCCGGGTGCGTGACGACGTCGATCAGGTCGGCGTGCGCGCGCAGGAAGGCGCGCGCCCCGGCGTCGCCGACGGCGCTCGCGGCGGCCGGCACGGCGAGACCGGCGTCCAGCACGAGCGGGTGCGACCAGCGCGGGCCCGCCTCGGACGCCGGCGCGTCGGCCCAGCGCGAGGCGGCGACCCGGCCGGGCCGGTGCGCCGCGAGCAGGCGGGCGACGTCGGCGGGCGCGACGCCGGGCTGGTCGACGTGGGCGACGACGACACGTGCGGGTGGCTCCCCGTCGTGCGGAGCCAGCGCGGCCGCGACGCCCGCCCGGAGCGACGACGCCATGCCGGTGGGCCAGTCCGGGTTGACGACGACACGCAGGCCGGGGGCGTCGAGCGCGCACGCTGTTCGGACCCGGTCCGCCTCCGCCCCGAGCACGACCACGACCCCGTCGCAGCCGCCGTCGAGCAGGACGCCGGAGACGTGCTCGACGAGCGGCCGGCCGCCGTGCCCGCCGTGGGGGAGCAAGGCCTTGGGGCCGCGTCCCAGCCGCGTGCCCGCGCCTGCGGCGAGCAGCACGGCGACGGCGGGAGCTGTCACGAGGCCTGGCCGCGCCGGGCGTCGTAGCGTCGCTGCGCAGCGCTGACCTCGTCGACGGCGCCCTCGAGGACGTCGATCAGCCCGACGAGCCGGTCGGCGACCCGGCGCCCGAGTTCGGTGAGCGAGTACTCGACGTGCGGCGGGATGGTGGTGCGGACCTCGCGGGAGACGATCCCGTCGCGCTCGAGCGACTGGAGGGTCTGGGCGAGCATCTTCTCGCTCACCCCGTCGATGCGGCGGCGCAGCGCGTTGAAGCGGACCGCGCCGTCGCGCAGCCCGGCCACGGTCAGGACGCCCCAGCGGCCGGTGACCGCCTCCAGTGCCTGGCGCGACGTGCAGCCGCGCGAGAACACGTCGGCGATCATCGCGTCGGTCGGGCCGGCCTCGGTCTGCTCGACGGCGGGGGAATCAGGGGTCACCCGCCCAGGATACGGCGCGAACCACCGGATGGGCACTGTGACAAGTGCCGCACCGGCCTAGGGTTGGCACTTACGAAAAGTAAGCGCATGCTGTCGGGGTGGCCTTGTCGGCCGCGACCAGCCGTCATCGAAGGGGAGCATCACCATGACCATCGCCGTCACCGGAACCAGCGGCCACCTCGGCCGCCTCGTCGTCGAGTCCCTCCTGGCCCGGGGTGCCGCGCCCGCGGACGTCGTCGCCCTCGCCCGCTCGACGGAGAAGGTCGCCGACCTGGCCGACCGCGGCGTCGTCGTCCGAGCGGCCGACTACGACCGCCCCGAAACCCTGGACCCCGCGCTGGAGGGCGTGGACGTGCTCGTGCTCGTCTCCGGCTCCGCGGTCGGTCAGCGGGTGCGCCAGCACGGCGCCGTCATCGACGCGGCCAAGGGCGCCGGCGTCCGCCGCGTCGTCTACACGAGCGCGCCGCACGCCGACACCTCGCCGCTGGTCCTCGCCCCCGAGCACAAGGCCACCGAGGAGCTGCTCGCCGCGTCCGGCCTGTCCACCACGCTGCTGCGCAACGGCTGGTACACCGAGAACTACGTCGGCGACGTGCAGCAGGCGCGCGAGACGGGCGAGATCGCGCACAGCGTGGGCGACGGCCGCGTGGCCAGCGCGAGCCGTGCGGACTACGCCGAGGCCGCGGCCGTCGTGGCCCTGGACGCGCACCGCGACGGCGCCCACGACGGCGCCGTGTACGAGCTGTCCGGCGACGTGGCGTGGGGCTTCGACGAGCTCGCCGCCACCGCGTCCGAGATCCTGGGCCGCCCGGTGACCTACCGCCGGCTCACGCCCGACGAGCACCGCGCGCAGCTGCTCACGGCCGGCCTCGACGAGGGCACCGCCGGGTTCGTCGTCGCGCTCGACGGCAACACGCGCGACGGCCTGCTGGCCGAGACCTCGGGCGACCTCTCCCGCCTCATCGGGCGGCCCACCACGCCGCTCACCGACGGGCTGCGCCAGGCCCTGGCGGCCTGACCCCGATCGGCCCGCCGGGGGCTCGCACCCCGGACACGCCCGGGCCAGGGGCGCGGGACTCCCTACACTCGCCCGGTGCGTCGTGTGCTGAGCCGTTGGGTGGATCCGTTCGTCGTCACGCTCGTCGTGGTGATGGTGCTCGGGCTGGTGGTGCCCGTCGGCCCGGGCGTGCAGCGGGTCGTCGACGTCGCGGCCGACGTCGCGGTGACGATCCTGTTCCTCGTCTACGGCGCGCGCCTGTCCACCCGCGAGGTGTGGGCGGGGCTGCGCAACTGGCGCCTGCAGGGCGGCATCCTGGTCGCCACGTACGTGCTCTTCCCGGCGCTCGGGCTCGTCGTCGCGTGGGCGATCACCCCGCTGGTCGGCGCGCCGCTCGCCGCCGGGATGCTCTACCTGTCGCTGCTGCCGTCCACCGTGCAGTCGTCGGTGGCGTTCACCTCCGTGGCGCGCGGCAACGTCGCGGGCGCGATCTGCGGGGCGACGGTGTCCAACGTGCTCGGCATGGTGCTCACGCCGCTGCTGGTGCTGTGGCTCATGACCGACGCGGAGGGCGGGAGCGACACTGCCGGCCACGGCCTCGACGGGCTGCAGACGGTGCTGCTGCAGCTGCTGCTCCCGTTCGTCGTGGGGCAGCTGCTGCAGCCGTGGGTGGGGGACCGGGTCCGCGCCCGCCGCTGGCTCACCCTGTCCGTCGACCGCGGCACCATCCTCATCGTGGTGTTCTCCGCCGTCGCGGCGGCGAGCTCCGCGGGCGTGTGGGCCGGCACCTCCGGCGGGGCGATCGTCGTCCTGCTCGCCGTCAGCGGGGTGTTCCTGGCGGTCATGCTCGCGCTCACGTGGTGGGGCGGCGCGGCCCTCAAGCTGCCCGTGGAGGACCGGATCGCGCTGCTCATGTGCGGGTCCAAGAAGTCCCTCGCCACCGGCCTGCCCATGGCCAGCGTGCTGTTCCCGGTCGCCGCGGCCGGCGTGATCGCCGTCCCGGTGATCATCTTCCACCAGCTCCAGCTGGTGGTCTGCGCGGTGCTCGCCCGCCGACTGGCGCTGCGCGACTGACCTGCCGGCGCGCCTCTGCGAGCGTCCGGGGCGCCACCTAGCGTCGGGGGATGGCCAAGGACGACGACGGGGAGCGGTGGTCGCAGGACGTCACCGAGCACTCCGACGCGCTCGACCTCGAGGACGACGTCTTCACCTGGGACGACCCGGCGCGCATCGCGGCATCCCTCAAGCGGTCGGCCGAGACGAGCCACCGGCGCAAGGGCTCGGCGTACCAGTCGGCCATGTCGATGCTGACGTTCTACGTCAACCGGGCCGGGAAGAACCTTCCAACCGGGCAGCGGGACGTGCTCGAGCGTGCGAAGGACGAGCTGCGCAAGGCCTTCGGCCGGGACTGACGGCGCCCTTAGGGGCGGGGGCGGTCCCAGCGTTCCGGCAGGGGCACGGCCGTCCACCCGGGGTCGGGCAGCCACGCGTCCCAGTCGGCGTCGAAGGGCCAGGCCGCGTCCGCCGCCCGGTCCATCAGCCGGGCTCCGACCTGCCGTACGTGTGCTGCCTGGGCCGCGGACACCGACCCCCGCTCGACCATCCACTCCAGCTCGTCCTGGTCCTTGTACCGCACGGACCACGGGCCCTCGACCGGGTCCCCCGTGCCCACGACGTCGAGCGCCCAGTCCTGGGTGTCGAAGCCGATCCGCGACCGACGCCACGGCGACTCGAGGTTCCCGTACCAGGCGTCCGTCCACCGACGACCGTCGTGCCACCGCCACACCGACCAGCGCTCGCCGCGCCGGTGCACGCGCACGACGGTGTCGCCGGTCCACACGCGCTCGTCGTGCGTACCGTCCCAGTCTGCCGGGAGGACGACCCGACCTCGAGGCCCCCCGCGCCGACCCGACCGGGTACGCATTCCGGACCCCGGGCGGGTGGCGACGACCACGAGGTCGGCGTCGTCGAGCACCACCGTGCCCGCGACGGCGAAGCCGACGGCGACTCCGTGCCGGCCCCCGAAGTCGCGCACGCTCCGGAGCGCCACCGGGTCACCACGGCGATACGGGGCGGGCTCGTCCTGGCGCGGCAGCGGGACCTCGTCGTCGACCATCGGCACAGGCTACGGCCGTCCGCCGGGGGCAGGATGAATCGACGGGCGCGGCCTCGACGCGCGTCCGGACGCGCGCCCTACACTGGCACGCACGCACCGGACGACGACGTCGGGAGGTCGCGGTGGAACGCTCGGCCACCTCGGTGGCGCGCGGGGACGGGGCCCGCGCGGCAGGCGTGCGTCGTGACCCACGGACCGTGCGTGCCGCGTACGAGCGCTTCCTCGGCACCGGAGAGCCGCCCGGCGGCATCGACCCCGTCGTCGCCGACTCCTGGCGCCGCTCCCTGCGCAACGGCGTCGACCCGGACACCCCGCACCCCCAGGTCGCCCTCGGCGACTCCGAGCTCGCCGCCTACCGTGCCGCCCACCCGCTCGCCGCCGTCATGCCCGTGGTGCGCGAGCTCGTCGTCGACGGCGCGGCCGACGACGGCCTGGTCGTGGCCGTCTCCGACGAGATCGGCCGCCTGCTGTGGGTCGAGGGGAACCGCCGGCTGCGCGGCACGGTCGACCGCGTCGGGTTCGTCGAGGGCGCGGTGTGGGGCGAGGAGAGCGTGGGCACCAACGCGCCGGGGACTGCGCTCGCGACCCGCCGCGCCGTCCAGGTGATCGGCGCCGAGCACTTCTCCCGGCCGGTGCAGGAGCTCAGCTGCGCCGCCGCGCCCATCCGCGACCCCCGCACCGGACGCGTGCTCGGCGTCCTCGACGTCACCGGGCGGCGGGCCGCGGCGACGCACGTCGTGCTGTCGCTGGTGCGGGCCACCGTCGCGACCGTCGAGCGGGAGCTCGCGACCCGCGCCGCCGCGGCGGCGCACCCGTCCGGCGTCGCCCCCGTCGACCTCCGTGTGCTCGGCCGGCCCGTGCTGCGGGGGGCCGCGGGCGACCGGCCGCTCTCGCTGCGGCACGCCGAGATCCTGCTGCTGCTCGCGGAGCACCCGCGGGGCCTCGCCGCCGACGAGCTCGCCGTGCTGCTGCATCCCGGGGAGCTGTCCGACGTCACCGTCCGGGCCGAGGTCTCCCGGCTGCGGCACGTCGTGGGTCCGCTGCTCGCCGGGTCGCGCCCCTACCGGCTCGCCCGGACCCTGCGCACCGACACGGGCGACGTGCGCGCGGCGCTCGCCGCCGGCGACGTGCGCACCGCCGTCGACGGGTACGCCCCGCTGCTGCCGCGGTCCGTCGCCCCCGGCGTCGAGCAGCTGCGCGCGGAGCTCTCGGCCGAGGTCCGCGCCGCCGTCCTGGCCGCCGGCGACCCGGACGCCCTGGACACGTGGGTGCGCGGCGCGGACGGCGCCGACGACCACGCCGCCTGGACCTGTCTGCTCGGCGTCGCCCCCGCCGGCAGCCCGCAGGCCGTGCGCGCCCGCGCTCGTCTCGCACTGCTGGACGCCGATCTCGCCCGCTGACGGCGGCTGCAACGGGGCTGCAACCCTCGCCGTCCTACCGTCGCCGCATCGCGGCGCGACGAGGCGCCGCACGTGCGAGGAGGCAGCATGACCGTCTACGCAGCCCCCGGTCAGCCCGGGGCGGTCGCCGAGTACCGCGCCCGGTACGACCACTGGATCGGCGGCGAGTACGTCCCGCCGGCGAGCGGGCAGTACGTCGAGAACCCCAGCCCGGTCACCGGGCAGACCTTCACCGAGGTGGCCCGCGGCAACGCCGAGGACATCGAGCGCGCCCTCGACGCCGCCCACGGCGCGGCGCCCGCGTGGGGGCGCACGTCCGTCACCGAGCGGGCGAACGTCCTCAACAGGATCGCCGACCGCATGGAGGCGAACCTCGAGAAGATCGCGGTGGCCGAGACGTGGGAGAACGGCAAGCCCGTCCGCGAGACGCTCGCCGCCGACATCCCGCTCGCCATCGGCCACTTCCGCTACTTCGCGGGGGCCATCCGCGCGCAGGAGGGGTCGATCTCCGAGATCGACGAGGACACCGTCGCCTACCACTTCCACGAGCCGCTCGGCGTGGTCGGGCAGATCATCCCGTGGAACTTCCCGATCCTCATGGCCACGTGGAAGCTGGCGCCGGCGCTCGCGGCGGGCAACGCCGTCGTGCTCAAGCCGGCCGAGCAGACCCCGGCGTCGATCCTGTTCCTCATGGACCTCATCGGCGACCTGCTGCCGCCGGGCGTGGTCAACGTCGTCAACGGGTTCGGCGTCGAGGCGGGCAAGCCGCTCGCGTCGAGCTCACGCATCCGCAAGATCGCGTTCACCGGCGAGACGACGACCGGCCGACTGATCATGCAGTACGCGTCGCAGAACATCATCCCGGTCACGCTGGAGCTGGGCGGCAAGAGCCCGAACATCTTCTTCTCGGACGTCGCGTCGGCCAGGGACGACTACTACGACAAGGCGCTCGAGGGGTTCACGATGTTCGCCCTCAACCAGGGGGAGGTGTGCACCTGCCCGTCGCGCGCGCTGATCCAGGCCGACATCTACGACCAGTTCCTGGGCGACGCGCTGGAACGCACGAAGGCCGTCAAGCAGGGCAACCCGCTGGACACCGAGACGATGATCGGCGCGCAGGCGAGCAACGACCAGCTCGAGAAGATCCTCAGCTACATCGACATCGGCAAGGCCGAGGGGGCGAAGGTCCTCACCGGCGGCGGCCGCGCAGAGATGGAGGGCGACCTCGCAGGCGGGTACTACGTGACGCCCACCGTGTTCGAGGGCAAGAACTCCATGCGGATCTTCCAGGAGGAGATCTTCGGGCCGGTCGTGTCCGTGACGGAGTTCGCCGACTTCGACGACGCCATGAAGATCGCCAACGACACGCTCTACGGGCTCGGCGCGGGCGTCTGGTCCCGGCAGGGAGAGACGGCGTACCGGGCCGGCCGCACGATCGAGGCGGGTCGCGTGTGGACGAACTGCTACCACGCGTACCCCGCGGCCGCGGCGTTCGGAGGCTACAAGGGCTCCGGCGTCGGGCGCGAGAACCACAAGATGATGCTCGACCACTACCAGCAGACCAAGAACCTCCTGGTCAGCTACTCGGGCCAGAAGCTCGGGTTCTTCTAGGCCGGCGACGGAGGGGACGATGACCGACGACACGATCTCCCGTGTCGCCGTGACCGACGCCGCGGCCGGGCTCCTCGCCCGGCTGCGGCGTCAGCACGGCGAGCTGATGTTCCACCAGTCCGGCGGCTGCTGCGACGGGTCCAGCCCGATGTGCTACCCCGACGGCGACTTCCTGCTCGGCGACGCCGACGTCCACCTGGGCGACCTGCGCCTCACCGACGGGCCGGACGACGCGCCCGGCGCGACGGGGGAGGAGTTCACCGTGCCGGTGTGGATGAGCCGCGCCCAGTTCGAGTACTGGCAGCACACGCACCTGACGATCGACGTCGTGCCAGGCCGCGGCGCGGGGTTCAGCGTGGAGGCGCCGGAGGGCGTGCGGTTCCTCATCCGCTCGCGGCTGCTCACCGACGCGGAGCTGGCCACGCGGCGCTGAGGGGCGTCACCAGCCGGCGAACCGCCCGACGGCGACGAAGGCCGCGGCCAGCAGCAGGAGCACGTTGACCCACAGCTGGGCGAGCTCGCGACGACGGACGTGCACCGAGATCGCCAGCGCCTGCAGCACCACGAGGCAGGCGGCGGCCGTCGGGGTGAGCCACGGCTGGACGTCGGTGGCCAGGGGAAGGACGAGGCCCAGCGCGCCCGCGATCTCCGCCAGGCCGATGAGACGCACCACGACGACCGGGAAATCCTCCACCCACCCCATGGACGCGCGCAGGCGCTCGCGGCCGCGGGTCAGCTTGACGAAGCCGACCGCCAGGTAGAGCAGGGCCAGCAGCCCGGCGGCGACCCACAGTCCGATGTTCATCCGTGCCTCCTCGCGGCAGAAGCTCGTCGACGGGGCGGCGGCGGTGCCAGGGCGGAGCGGCGACGCCGTCGTGCCTGGTGGGAACCTAGCGCGGGGAGGTCGCGACCGGAACGACCGCGCCCGTGGTGTCGGAGGGTCGGCGCCCGATATGTTCTCCCGGTGACCCGAGAGACCCTCCCCTCCCTGTCGGCGCTGCCCGCGTGGCTCGTGCCGTCCGTGTTCCTGCACTGGTCGGCCGACTGGCTGACGGAGTCCGTCGCGATCGCGACCCGCTCGCCGGAGCACCGGCTGCCGGCCGGCCCGGACGGCCCGCAGCGGGGGGACGTCGTCGTCACCGTGCTCGGCGACGCCGGGGTAGTCGCCGCCGTCGAGCTCATGGGCGCCAGCGACGGCGAGAGCTGGGTGAGCGACGACCTGTTCGGCCCGGACCGGCCGATCGTGTGGGCCGACCTCTTCGAAGGTGCCGACACCTACACGGGCACGTCCGGCTGGCTGCCGCCCGAGCACGCGCGGCTCGTGCTCGACGGCGTCGCGGAGCAGTTCCGTGGCGGCCCCGTGCACACGCTGGACCCGGGCGACTGCGGCGCCGGCGCCACCGCGCCCGACGTGCACGCCCTGCGCATCCTCGGCCACCGCGCCGTGACGGGCTGGTCGATGCGCCGCGAGGAGCGTTGCGCCACCTGCGAGCGGTTCGTCGACGTGCACCGCATGCAGGCCCACGACGACGGCGCCGTCCGCCTCGGCACCACCACCGCCGGCGGGCGCACCCTCGAGCAGCTCGTGCGCGACGTGCACCTGCTGTGCGGCCAGTGCCACGACCTGCTGCACGCGCACACCGTGGCGTCCCAGCGCGCGCGGATGCGCCCGCAGTGCCCCGGCTGCGGCGCGCGCGGCAAGACCAAGCGGATCGTGTGGGGCATGACGTTCCAGGACGACGTGATGAACGCCGAGCCGGACGTCGTCTACGGCGGTTTCGAGGTGCCCGTGCCGACCCCCGAGTGGTACTGCACGGAGTGCCACGCGAACTTCGCGAGCAGCGTGATCGCGTCCCGCGCCCTCACGCCGGCGGACCGGGGCGGTGCGAACGCGCTGCCCGCCACCGGGTCGCTCACGGTGGTCCCCGACCTGCCGGAGGACGAGCCCGCGGCCTGACCTCAGGCCGCGGCCGGCGCGGTGGCGCGCCGTCGCCGGCGCACGAGCCCGTGCTCCGCGGGCGGGACGAACGGCGCGAGCAGCAGCGGCATGCCGGCCTCCAGCGGCGTGCGGTCGGCCTTGCGCCCGTTGCACGCCTCGCACGCGGCCACGAGGTTCAGCCACGACGAGTCGCCGCCGCGGGAGCGGGGGATCACGTGGTCGACCGTCTCCGCGGGGCCGCCGCAGTAGGCGCACGCGCCGTCGCGGCGCTTCACGCCGTCCTTGGTGACCGCCGGTCGCCCGGCGCCGCGGTACCGCCAGCGCATCGCGACGTACCGCACCAGGCGCAGCACGCGGGGCATCGGGTACGGGCCGAAGCGGTGGCCCTCCACGGCCTCCTCGACGACGGCGACCTCCCGGACCAGCATCGTGATGGCGTGCTTGACCGACACACGGTGCAGGGGCTCGTAGCCCGCGTTGAGCACCAGGACGTCGGCCACGGCTCCGCTCCCTCCTCGGCGTGCGTGACGAGCGTGTGAATCGGGTCACAGCATGCTGCCGAGGTGAAAATATGCCGCGGAGGCGCGGAAGTCCAGGGCATACGGCCCGATGAGTCCGGTCCGTGCGCGCCGTCCACCCTCCGTCGACGGCATCCGACGGAGGTCCCCATGCGGCTCAGCGTCAACATCTTCAGCTCGCTCGACGGGGTCGTGCAGGGCCCGGGAGGGCCCGAGGAGGACACCCGCGGCGGCTTCTCCGAGGGCGGCTGGTTCGTCCCGTTCACCACGGACCCGGTGTTCGGTGAGGTCGTGGACGGCTGGTTCGCCGAGGTCGACGCCTTCCTGCTCGGCCGCACCACCTACGACATGTTCTGGGCGTCGTGGGGGCAGGTCACCGACCCGGACGACGCGCTCGCCGCCCGCATCGACGCCGGCCCGCGCTATGTGGTCTCCTCGTCCCTGCGCGACCCGAGGTGGGCCGGCACCACCGTCCTCCACCCCGCCGACGGCGCCGACCTGGCCGCCCAGGTGCAGGCGCTCAAGGACGGCCCGGACGGCGAGCTCCAGGTGCACGGCAGCGCGCGTCTCGCGAGCACCCTGCACGACCTGGGGCTCGTCGACGTCTGGCGCCTCGTCGTCGCGCCCGTCGTCGTCGGCTCCGGCGCGCGCCTGTTCGACGCCGGCGCCGCGCCGTCCGAGTTCGCCGTCACGCGCTCGCGCATCGGCGACAGCGGGCTGGTGTTCCTGGAGCTCGAGCCGCGGCCGCTGCGGCACGGCACGGCGGACGTCGTCGACGGCGCGCAGTCCGTCCGGCTGGACGACTGAGCTCACGCGTCGTCGAGCGCCAGCGGCCGCACCTGTCCGCCGGCGGCGACGAAGAACCCGCGCAGCCGCACGCCCTGCGCGTCGGCCTGCTCGCGCAGGTCGCGGTTCCAGGCGCGGTCGTCGGCGGTGAGCGTGGCGTCGCCCGGGCGCTCGAGGACGACGACAGCGCTGCCGCCGGGCGCCTCGTCGTCGACGACGCTGCGCAGCACGGTGCCCAGGCCGACGAGGGCGGCGGCGTCGGGCTGGCGGGGCACGTCGTCGATGGGCAGCGCGAGGCCGAGGAGCCGATCCTCGGCGTCGAGCCAGGTGACCGTGAGGCAGCGTCGGCGTGGGTGGGCGCCGCCGGCGAGGAAGTGGGCGAGCTCCAGCAGCTCGGCGTCGTCGGCGACCTCGTCGCCCGGGCGGAACGGGGTGATGGTGTCCATGCGCCGTCACCCTGCCGTACTCGGGCGACCGCCCGCCGGGGTTATCCACAGCCCCCGTCGGACGGGTCAGCCGGCGAGGAGCCCGGCCAGCTCGGCGCGGCCCAGGAAGTCCGCCCAGCCCGCCGGCGTCGTCCCGAAGCGTCCGTCGAGGGCGGCGGGGTCCGCGCCGTGGTCGAGCAGCAGCCGCGCGTCGTCCGTCGTGCCGGTGGCCGCGGCGTGGTGCAGCGCCGTGGACCCGTCGTCGGCCGCGACGGTGACCGGGAAGCCGCGCTCGACGAGCGACCGCACCGCGTCCCAGCGGCCGAGCCCGGCCAGCTCGGCGAGCAGGGTCGGGTACTGGTCGGGCAGGTCGCCCAGGCCGCCGTCGAGCCGGAGCATCCGCTCGAGGTCGGCCGCGCTGCCCCCGAGCGCCACGGCGACGACCGGGTCGCGGCGCTGGCGCTGCGCGCGGTAGAGGTCGCGCAACAGGCAGATCTCCGCGCCGTGCGCCATCGCCTCGCGGTTGAGGTGCACGACGAGCGCGGCGAGGGAGTCGTCCGCATACGGCCCGCCGCGCGGCCCGATCGGCTCGGCGAGCGCGTCGTCGTCGAGCCGCGAGAGGTTGTCGCGCCACAGCTCGTAGCCCTCGCGCAGCAGGTCGAGGCCGCCGGCGGCCGTCAGCGGCAGGGGCTCCGGCCAGTGCCGCTCGTCGAACATGTCGGCCTCCGCGGGTGCCGGCGTGGGGCCGAAGAACGCCCGGCCCCGCTTGCCCCAGACGTCGCGACCCAGGTGCGCGGCGCGCCACGCGATCGTCGTCACCGGCGGCACGGGCGGGTCCACGGGCGTCAGCTCGAGCCGCACGGTGCCGTCGTCGTCGGGCCGCAGGCTCCACGCGCCGTCGACCGGCTCCCAGAGGTACTCGTCGTCGGTCAGCCCCTGCAGCCGCGGCCACAGGTGGGCGTCCCAGTAGAACTCGATCTGGCCCAGCAGGAGCGTGCGCACCGTCGTCGACATCCCCCGATCCTGCCCCAGAGCCGGATGCCGAGCACGCGGCTGCGCGCGTCCTGCACGGGACGCGCGCAGCCGCAGGCTCGACGGGGTCAGGACGCCAGGTAGCGGGCGTACGCGCCGGTGGTGAGGAACGGCGGGAACTCCTCGCCCAGCGCGACCTCGCGGAACAGGGCCGCGGCGTCCTCGTAGCGGTCCCCGGCGAACCGGGGCAGACCGCGCAGGACGTCGCGCAGCACGGCCTCGCAGCGCACGCGGGTGACGGGCAGGCCGTCGTCCGTCGTCGTGCCGGACGCGACCCACTGCCACACCTGGGACCGGGAGATCTCGGCCGTGGCCGCGTCCTCCATGAGGTGGTCGATCGCCGCCGCTCCGGTGCCGCGCAGCCACGACTCGATGTACCGGAGCCCCACGGACACGTTCGTCCGGAGGCCGGCGGCCGTGACGGTCGCGCCCCCGCGCCGCGCCGAGGCGACGTCGAGCAGCTCCGCCTGCCCCACCTCGACGTCGTCGCGCCGGCGGTCCACCTGGTTCTCGCGCTCGCCCAGCACCTCGTCGAAGGCGCCGCACGCCACCTCGACCAGGTCGGGGTGGGCCACCCAGGTGCCGTCGAAGCCGTCGTGGGCCTCGCGCGTCTTGTCCGCCCACACCTGCTCGACGGCGCGCTCCGTCACCTCGGGGGACCGGCGGTCCGGGATGAAGGCGCTCATGCCGCCGATGGCGTGCGCCCCGCGCTTGTGGCACGTGGCGACCAGCAGCTCGGTGTACGCCCGCATGAACGGCGCGGTCATCGTCACCTGCCCGCGGTCGGGGAGCACGTACGACGACCCCCGCTTGCGGAAGCACTTGATCACGCTGAACAGGTAGTCCCAGCGCCCCGCGTTGAGGCCGGCGCAGTGGTCGCGCAGCTCGAAGAGGATCTCCTCCATCTCGAACGCGGCCGGCAGCGTCTCGATGAGGACGGTCGCGCGGACGGTGCCGCGCGCGAGGCCGAGCGCCTCCTGCGCCGCCTCGAAGACCTCGTTCCACAGCCGCGCCTCGCGGTAGCCCTCGAGCTTCGGCAGGTAGAAGTACGGCCCGCGCCCCCGGGAGACCAGCTCGTGGGCGTTGTGGAACAGGTACAGCCCGAAGTCGACCAGCGTGCCCGACGCCGGCTGCGTCGAGCCGTCCGGCCCGGTGTACGCCAGGTGCGACTCGAACAGGTGCCAGCCGCGCGGGCGGAAGACGATCGTCGGCAGCTCCGTGAGGTCGGTGGAGCGCAGCGCGTACTCCTTGCCGGCCGGGTTGGTGAACGTCAGCGTGCCGCGGATCGCGTCGTGCAGGGAGAGCTGTCCCTCCACGACGTTGCGCCAGGTGGGGGACTGCGCGTCCTCGGCGTCGGCCAGCCAGCACCGGGCGCCCGAGTTCAGCGCGTTGATCGTCATCTTCGGGTCCGTCGGGCCGGTGATCTCGACGCGCCGGTCGCTCAGCCCCGGCGCCCCCGCTGCGCCCGCGACCCGCCAGGACGGGTCGTCGCGCACGGGCCGGGTGGTGGGGTTGAAGTCCGGGTCCTCGCCGTCCGCGACGCGCCGCATCCGCCGCTGCCGCTCCAGCAGCAGCGCCGTGCGGTCGTCGGCGAACCGGTCGTGGAGCATCGCCAGGAACGCCAGCGCCTCCGGGGTGAGGATCTCCTCGTCGCGCGGCCCGAGCGGGGCGGTGACGGTGAGGTGCCCCTCCGCGAGCGACGTCCCGCCCCAGACGAACGGGTCGGTCGCGGTGTCGGCGAGGGGCGTCGCCGTGGACGGGCTGGTGGTCGGGGGAGCGAGCGTGGTCATGGCGTGCCTCCGCGGCGGGTCGTCGGCGAGATAGAGAGGGATGACGCCGAGATAGAGAGCCCGGGCCGCCGAGGTAGAGAGGGGCGGACGACGAGACAGGTCGAGCTTCTCTATCTCGGCGGGATCCCCTCTCTATCTCGCGGGGGTGGGTTCTCTATCTCGCGGTCAGAACTGCGCGGCCTCGGTGGAGCCGGCGAGCGCGAGGGTGGCGGCGTCGGGGTTGAGCGCCGTCGACACGCGGTCGAAGTAGCCGGTGCCGACCTCGCGCTGGTGCTTGGTCGCGGTGTAGCCGCGCTCCTCGGCGGCGAACTCGGCCTCCTGCAGCCGCACGTAGGCCGACATCTGCTCGCGGGCGTAGCCGTGGGCGAGGTCGAACATCGAGTAGTTGAGGGCGTGGAAGCCGGCCAGGGTGATGAACTGGAAGCGGAAGCCCATGGCGCCCAGCTCGCGCTGGAACTTCGCGATGGTGTCGTCGTCCAGGTGCTTCTTCCAGTTGAACGACGGCGAGCAGTTGTAGGCCAGCATCTGGTCCGGGAAGTCGGCCTTGACCGCCTCGGCGAACTTCCGCGCGAGCTCGAGGTCGGGGGTGCCGGTCTCCATCCAGATGAGGTCGGCGTACGGGGCGTAGGCCTTGGCCCGGCTGATGCACGGCTCGACGCCGTTGCGCACCTCGTAGAACCCCTCGCCCGTGCGGCCACCGGTGAGGAACGGGCGGTCGCGCTCGTCGACGTCGGACGTGATCAGCGTGGCCGCCTCGGCGTCCGTGCGGGCGATGACGACGCTCGGCACGTCGGAGACGTCGGCCGCGAGGCGAGCCGCGTTGAGGGTGCGCACGTGCTGCTGGGTCGGGATGAGCACCTTGCCGCCCAGGTGGCCGCACTTCTTCTCGCTGGCGAGCTGGTCCTCCCAGTGCACGCCCGCGGCGCCCGACGCGATCATCGACCGCATCAGCTCGTACGCGTTGAGCGGGCCGCCGAAGCCGGCCTCGGCGTCGGCCACGATCGGCGCGAGCCAGTCGCGCGTCGGGGCACCGTTCTCGGAGACGTCGATCTGGTCGGCGCGCAGCAGCGCGTTGTTGATGCGCCGCACGACGGCCGGCACGGAGTTCGCGGGGTAGAGCGACTGGTCGGGGTAGGTCTGGCCCGCGAGGTTCGCGTCGCCGGCCACCTGCCAGCCCGAGAGGTAGATGGCCTGCAGACCGGCCTTGACCTGCTGCACGGCCTGGTTGCCGGTCAGCGCGCCGAGCGCGTTGATGAAGTCCTCCTCGTGCAGCTGGCGCCACAGCCGCTCGGCGCCGCGCCGGGCCAGCGTGAACTCCTCGCCGACCGAACCGCGCAGCGCGACGACGTCCTCGGCCGTGTAGGTGCGCTCGACGCCCGTCCAGCGGGGGTCGGACGCCCACTGCTCGGCGAGCTGCGCGGCGGTCTGCGCCTGGTCGCCGGCGCGGGTGGTGCTGCGGGGGTCGAGGATCGCGGTCATGTCGTGCCTCTCTCGTCTGGTCGAGGGGCGACGGCGGTGGGGCCGTCGTCGTCCCGTCGTGCTGTTGACCACGACCCTCGCCCCTGTCGCCATCCCCCGGCCAGCACATCGCGAGAGAAGTTTCGAGGTTCTTCTCCTGGACGGAAGGTGTGTGCCGTGTCACCCTCGAGCATGGCGATCTCGACCGACCCCAGGCCCGGTACCCGGGACGACGTGACGCTGCCGATCGAGCAGGAGGCCGACGCCCTGACGATCGGCCGCCGCATCCGGCACCTGCGCACCCGCCGCAGCATGACCCTCGAACAGCTCGGAGAGGCCATCGGACGTGCGCCGTCGCAGGTCTCCATGCTCGAGAACGGCAAGCGCGAACCCACGATCGCGCGCCTGCAGGCCGTGGCCCGAGCCCTCGGCGCCACGGTCGAGGACCTGCTCTCCGCCGAGGCACCGTCGCACCGTGACGCCCTGGAGATCGAACTGGAGCGGGTGCAAAGGGGCTCGCTCTTCTCCGCGCTCGGCGTGCGCCCCGTGAAGGTGGGCAAGTCGCTGCCGTCGGACGCGCTCGAGGCGATCGTCGGCCTCCAGCGCGAGCTGGAGCGCCTGCACTCCGAGCGGGCGCTCACCCCGGAGGAGGCCCGCCGGGCCAACACCGAGCTCCGCGCCGACATGCGCGCGCAGGACAACTACTTCCCGGACCTGGAGATCGTCGCGCGTGGCCTCCTCGACGACGTCGGGCACGGCCGGGGGCCGCTGCCGCAGCGGGCGGTGGGGGAGCTGGCCGCGCACCTGGGCTTCTCGATCCACTACGAGCCGGACCTGCCGCAGTCCACGCGCGCCGTCATCGACCAGCTCCACCGCCGGGTCTACCTGCCGAGCAACGGGATCCGCGGCCGGTCCGAGGCGCGCTCCGCGGTGCTGCAGGCCCTCGCCTCGCACGTGCTGGAGCACGCCGAGCCGCGCGACTACCGCGAGTTCCTGCGCCAGCGCGTCGAGGCCAACTATCTGTGCGCGGCACTGCTGGTGCCCGAGCGGGATGCGGTCAAGCAGCTGCGCGAGGCCAAGGAGCGGCGGGCGATCTCGCTGGAGGACCTGCGTGACGCGTTCGCCGTGTCCTACGAGACGGTCGCCCACCGCTTCACGAACCTGGCGACCCGGCACCTGGGCATCCCGGTGCACTTCATGAAGGTCCACGAGTCGGGGGCGATCCACAAGGCGTACGAGAACGACGGCGTGCGGTTCCCGGCCGACCCGCTGGGCACCGTCGAGGGGCAGCACGTGTGCCGGCACTGGACGGCGCGGGTGGTGTTCGGCATCGCCGACCGGCTCAGCCCGTACTACCAGTACACGGACACCCCGACCGGCACGTACTGGTGCACGTCCCGCGTGCAGGACACGCCCGACGGGCGGTTCTCCGTGAGCGTCGGCGTGCCGTACGCGCAGGTCAAGTGGTTCCTGGGCCGGGAGACGACGGCGCGCAGCACGTCGCGCTGCCCCGACGAGAGCTGCTGCCGGCGGCCGGCCGAGCCGCTCGCCCGTCGCTGGGGCGGGCACGCGTTCCCGAGCGCCCGCCCGCACGCGTCCATGCTGGCGGCGATGCCGTCCGGCGCGTTCCCCGGCGTCGACACGACGGAGGTCTACGAGTTCCTGGAGCGGCACGCGCCGACGGAGTGACCGGTCCGGCGGGCGGGACGGCGCTCAGTCGTGCCAGGCGCCGACCCACTCGTCCCAGCTCGGGCCGTCGCCGAGCCCGGCGTCGTCGCGTGCCCGGGCGTGCAGGCCGGCCAGGACGAGCCGGAGGTAGCGCAGGTGCAGGGCGTCCGCCTCGGCGCGGGGGAAGGGGAGCGCGGGGCGCAGGTGCAGCAGCAGCTGCATGACGTCGGCGGTCGTGAAGCCGGCGGGCAGGACGCCCGCGGCGCGGTCGTAGGCGACCAGCCGCTCGAGCCCGACCCGCAGGTCGCGCGTCGCCGCGGCCAGGTCGGCCGGGAGCGGGCCGCCGGCCCCCGGGGGGCGCAGCAGCGGGCCCGTGGCGCCGGTGATCTGCCGGGCGAGAAAGGTGCCGACGGCGCCGTCGTCCCCGGTCGAGGCGTCGGACCCGTAGTCGTCCGCGACCTCGGACGCCAGGCGTGCGGCCTCGCGGACGGCCTGCACGTGGAGCGCCTCGACCAGCGACTCCTTGGTGGGGTAGCGCCGGTACACCGAACCCACGCCGACGCGGGCGTGCCGGGCGACGTCGGCCATGGACGCGCCGTGCCCCTGGGCGGAGAAGACCTCCCGGGCGGCGGCCAGCACGGCCGTGTCGTTGGCGCGGGCCTCCCGCTTCCGGCCGGGCAGCGGGTGCTCGACGCGCTCGTCGGACGGGTCGGCGGCCGGGCGGTCGGCGGGGGAGGGCATGGCCACACGGTAGCCCGCGCCCAGGTGCTAGGGTGAATCGGAACGGTGATTCCGTTCCGATTCACTTCGGCCCCGCGCGACGAGGCGCAGGCACCCTCACCACAGAGAGCGAGCACGCCCGTGCCTCCGACCAGCCCGGCGCCCGGCGGCGCCCCCGGCCGCCCGACCGACGCCACCGTCGTACGCCGCCCCGGCCGCGTGACCTTCGCGCTGAGCGCCGCAGTGCTGGCCTTCTCGCTGATGCAGACGCTCGTCGTCCCCGCCCTGCCGACCCTCGGCCGCGAGCTCGGCGCGACGGCGCAGGGGACCGGGTGGATCCTCACGGCGTTCCTGCTCGCCGGAGCGGTCTTCGCGCCCGTCGTCGGCAACCTCGGGGACCGGTTCGGCCACCGCCGCGTGCTGCTCGGCACCATCGTCGTGTTCGCCGCGGCGACGCTCCTGGCGGCGGCGGCCCCGAGCCTCGGCGTGCTGCTCGCGGCGCGGGTCGTGCAGGGCGTGAGCACCGCGACGTTCCCGCTCGCCCTGGCGATCGCCCGGTCCACGCTGGCGGGGCCGCGGCTCGCGGCGGCGTTCGGGTGGATCCCCGGGATGATCGGGCTCGGCGCGGGCGCGGCCCTCGTGGTGGGTGGCGTCGTCGTCGACGCCCTGGGCTGGCGCTGGCTCTTCGTCCTCGGCGCCGTCCTGATCCTCGGCTCGGGCGCGATGGTCGCCGCGTGGGTGCCGCGCGGCGGCGCGCCCGCCGTCCAGCGCCGGACCGACTGGGCCGGCATCGCGCTGCTCGCGGGCGGCCTGGTGGGCGTTCTGCTCGCCGTCTCGCAGGGCGGCACGTGGGGCTGGGGCTCGGCGCGGACGGTCCTCGTCGGCGCGGTCGGTCTGGTGCTGCTCGCCGTGCTGGTCCTCGTCGAGCGGCGCACGGACGCGCCCGTGGTCGACGTGCGCACCTTCCGGCACGGGCCGATCGTGCTCGTCAGCCTGCTGACCGTGGCCGTGGGCTTCGTGCCCTACGTCTGCTACGTCGCCCTGCCGCTCCTCATGCAGGCGCCCGCGGGCACCGGGTACGGCCACGGCATGAGCGTGACCGTCTCCGGCCTGGCGATGCTCCCCAGCGCGGTCCTCGTCTTCCTCGGCGGCCGAGCGACCCCGGCGCTCGTGCGGCGGGTCGGCCCGGGCGGCACCGGCGCCCTCGCGGCCGCCGTGATGGCGCTCGGCGGCGTCGGCCTGGCGCTGTGGCCGGCGACGCCGTGGGCGGTCGTGGTCGCGTTCTCCGTGCTGGGCCTCGGCAACGGGATCGGCTACGCGATCTGCGCCCAGCTGGTCGTCACCTGGTCGCCGCCCACGGAGACGGGCGCGGCGACCGGCCTCAACAGCGTCGTGCGCACCGTCGGATCCGCGGCGGCCGCCCCGGTGGTCACGGCGCTGCTCGCCGCGGGCACGACCGACCCGGCCGGCGCCTACCCGGCGGCGTTCCGGGTGGCCACGGCCGTCAGCGTCGTCGGGGTGCTGGTCGCGCTCGTGCTGGTGGTGCGCTCCCGCCGGACGGCGTGAGCACCCGGCACGCCTACCGCTGGTGCCGGGACTCGGCGGGGCGTGACGTCTTCCGGTACCAGCGGAGGAGCCGGAGGACCAGGACGGTCCCGGCGAGGACGACCGCGAGGGCCGCGATGAGAGGGAGGTCCCACCAGTCGTCCGGCCGGTGGACGACGTCCGTGTCGATCGCGAGGTAGGCCGGGCTGACCGACGACGGCGGGTGGTCACCGCGCCGTGTCCCGAGGTCGTCGCGGAGCAGGGCGTCGACCACCACGACGCTCCCGTCGTCGGCGGTGAAGGTCCCGCGCCAGGTGCAGCGCTCGGAGTGCCACGACCGCCGGCCGTGGCCCTGGATGCAGTGCTGGCGCTCCGGGGTGAACACTCCCTCGACGCCGGAGCCGTGCGTCACGCGGTAGGCGTCCACGGAGCCGACGGCGACCATCGTGAGGACGCCGACCGCGAAGAGCGCGATCGCGACGAGTCCGGCGACCAGGCCGACCCGTGCGCCGACCAGGCGGACCTCGGGGGATGTCACGGCCGGAGCATAGCGATCCGGCCAGGCGGGGCCCCCACCCCGGGGCCTGGACCGTCAGCCCACCCTGCCCGGGCACCCGCTCAGGGTTCCCCCAGGGTCGAACCGGGGGCACACCCCATGGTGGCGGGCGGGCCCGACGCCGGAGGGTGGGAGGCATGATCGACGCGATCGCCTCGTTCTGGGCGCAGCTGGAGAGCACGCTGTTCGCCCTGGTGGCGTCTGCCTGGGCGTTCCCCGCCCTGTTCGCCTCCACGGCGGCCGACGGGTTCTTCCCGCCCGTGCCCGGCGAGACCGTGATCATCATGCTGGCGGTGGGCGCCGAGACCGGTCAGGGCGTGAACCTCGCACTCGTGGTCCTCGTCGCGGCGCTCGGCGCCTGGTGCGGCGACCAGGTGGCCTACGCCCTCGGCCGCGCGCTGGGGACGTCCCGCGTGCCGTTCCTGCGCGGCCCGCGCGGGCAGCGTGCCGTGGCCTGGGCGGCCCGATCCTTCGAGCGGCGCGGCGCGTCCGTCTTCCTCGGGGCGCGCTTCGTCCCGGTGGGGCGGATGGCGGTCAACGTCACCGCCGGCGCCGTCGGGTTCACGCGCCGCCGCTTCATGGCGCTGTCGGCGGTGGCCTCCCTCGCCTGGGCCGGCTGGTCCGTGCTCATCGGCGTGGTGGCCGCGCAGTCGCTCGGCGACCGGCCGCTGCTGGCCGTCGCGGTCGGGGTCGTCGTCGGCACCGTGCTCGGCGTCGTCGTCGACCGCGTCCTCACCGCCTGGGCCGCCCGCGGCCGCCGCGCCGCCCCGGCGCCGCGAACGGCCGCGGTGGCGCGGCGCGAGCCGGCGCTCGCGGGCGGCGCCGCGCCGGGGATCCCCGCCCGCGGCGCGGGCGCTCTCAGTGCTCCTTGCGGTCCTTCTCGTCCCCGATGAAGTCGGCGACGAGGTCCTCCTGACCGTCGAGGTTCATGTCGGGCGTGCGCGCCTTGCGGGCGTCCCAGCGAAGCGTGATCGCTCCGAGCACGGCAGCGATCACCGACCCCAGCAGGATGGCCGCCTTGGCGCCCTCCGTGTGCTCCGACGCGTGCCCGAACGACAGCTCGGAGACCAGGAGCGCGACCGTGAAGCCGATGCCCGCGAGGAACGCGACCGGGAGCAGGTCGCGAACCCCGATGCCCTGCGCGAGGCGCAGCGGCGTCACCTTGGTGACCAGCGCCGTCGTCCCGAGCACGCCGACGAGCTTGCCCACCACGAGCCCGATCGTGATCGCGGGCACCACCGGCTGGGTCATGATCTCGCCCACGCCGCCGCCGTCGACCAGGTTCACCCCGGCGGCGAAGAACGCGAAGACCGGCAGCGCCACGGCCTGGGACCAGGGCTTGACCGCGTGCTCGTAGCGGTGCGTGCGGGCCTCGGCCTCGCCGTACGTGGGCCGCGCGGCGACGGTGAAGCCCATCAGGACCCCCGCGACCGTGGCGTGCACGCCCGAGGCGTGCATGAACGCCCACGCGACGACGAACAGCGGCACCAGGAGCCACCAGCGCGGGTTCCGCGAGCGCACGTGCCAGCCGAAGAGCGCGACGACGACGAGAGAGGCGCCGAGGTACGCGAAGTTCAGGTTCTCGGTGTAGAAGACCGCGATCACGACGATCGCGAGGAGGTCGTCCACGACCGCGAGGGTGAGCAGGAACGTCCGCACGGCGGCGGGCAGGCCCTTGCCGAAGACGGCGAGGACGCCGAGCGCGAACGCGATGTCGGTGGCCGTGGGGATGGCCCAGCCGTTCAGCGCGCCGGGCTCGCCGAGCGCGACGACGACGATCGCGTAGATGGCGGCGGGGACCACCATGCCGCCGACGGCCGCGAGCATCGGCACGCCCGCCTCCTTGGGACTGCGCAGGCTGCCCGCGACGAACTCGTGCTTGAGCTCGACGCCCACCACGAAGAAGAAGATCGCGAGGAGCCCGTCGGCCGCCCACGCGGAGACGGAGAGGTCCAGGTGGATGTGCAGCGGGCCGAGGTAGGCGAAGCCGAGGACCTTGTCCGACAGGGCGAAGTACCACTCCCGCCACGGGGCGTTCGCGCAGATCAGGGCCAGGACGGCGGCGCCGATGAGGAGTGCGCCCCCCGTCGTCTCGCGGGAGGCCCACCGGCGCAGTCGTTCGCCGGCGGACGGGGCGTTGGTGTCGGGAGTCAGGGTCGTGCTCCTGTCGGGTCGTGGGGTCGTTCGTCGTCCGGCGTCGCAGCCGGTGCCACCGACCAGACTTCCCGGCTCACCCGCGGGCCAGCCTAACGTCCGGCGACGGGTGCCCGGCGCGGGCATGAGTCAGGTCGCCTCGCGGGCCATCGCGACCAGCCTGGTCAGGGTGTTCCAGTTCCGCGCGGTGGTCCACGTGCCCGCGGCCCTGTCGACCAGCGCGGGGGTGAGCCTCGACCGGCCGATGCCCGCCACGTAGTCCACGTAGAGCACGCCGTCGATGACGGCGAACCGCTCGGGCCGCCCCTCGGCGAGCCGCGCGAGAGCGTCGGCGTCCACGGGTTCGGGGGAGACGTGCACCTGGACGTGGGAGGGGTGGTCGGCCACGGCGTCGGGGAACGGGTCGGCGGCGAGGACGGCCGCCGCGCGCTCCGTCGTCAGCGCCACCGCGCGCAGGTCGCCACCGAGCTGCGCGGCGAGCGCGGCGGTGACGCGGCCGGCGACGTCGTCGTCGGCCGCCGCCCCCACGGCGACCAGGTTGCCGCTGTTGGCATAGGTTCGGGCGTCGGCGAGGCCCGCCGTGGCGGCGGCCGCGCGCAGGTCGGCGGAGCTCACGCGGCGGGAGCCGCCGACGTTCACGCCGCGCAGCAGCACGACCCAGGCGGTCGGGTCGGCGGCGGGCCTGGAGGGCTTCGGGGTCACGGCTCCATGGTGCTCGACCTTCCGGCGTGCGTCGCGGCGGGGTCCGGCGCGTGAACGCCGGGTGACAACTTCCCGACCCGCCGACGCGGGGGTGGTGGCGCGAATCACAGCGTCGTAGTTTGGCGGCAGGGACGGTGTCCAGCCGTCCTCGGGGAGGCCAGCCGATGGGGTTCACGCTCCGTGCGGGAGGGCCGGCTCCGGCCCGGCGCCGCACGGCGCCCCCGGGGCGGCCGCCCGTCCACCTGGAGGGAGCTCGCCGTGGCCCGAACCGCACCCGTCCCTGAGCGCGACACCGTCGACGCCACTGACCCGGACGGCACCACCCTGCGCACGTTCGTCGTCGACACGTCCGTGCTGTTGTCCGACCCGCGGGCGATCCACCGCTTCGCCGAGCACGACGTGGTCCTGCCGGTCGTCGTCATCACGGAGCTGGAGGCCAAGCGGCACCACGCCGAGCTCGGCTACTTCGCGCGCAGCGCGCTGCGGATGCTCGACGACCTACGGCTCAAGCACGGCCGCCTCGACGACCGCATCCCCGTCGGCGACGCCGGCGGCACGCTCCGCGTGGAGCTCAACCACACCGACCCGCAGGTGCTGCCGGCGGGGTTCCGCCTGGGCGACAACGACACCCGGATCCTGTCCGTGGCGGCCAACATCGCGGCCGAGGGGCGCGACGTCACGGTCGTCTCCAAGGACCTGCCGATGCGGGTCAAGGCGTCGGCTGTCGGCCTGCGAGCGGAGGAGTACCGCCACGAGCTGGCCGTCGACTCCGGGTGGACCGGGATGCGCGAGATCGACGTCGCCGACGAGCAGGTGAGCACCTTGTACGAGGGCGGCGAGGTGGAGCTGGCCGCCCTCGACGCCGGGGTGGTCGAGGCCGCGTCGCCGCTGCTGTGCCACACCGGCCTGGTGATCCACTCGCCGGGCGGCTCCGCCCTCGGGCGCGTGACGCCCGACAAGACGGTCCGTCTCGTGCGCGGCGACCAGGACGTCTTCGGCGTGCACGGCCGCTCGGCGGAGCAGCGCATCGCCATCGACCTGCTGCTGGACCCGGAGGTCGGGATCCTGTCGCTGGGCGGGCGCGCCGGCACCGGCAAGTCGGCGCTGGCGCTGTGCGCCGGGCTGGAGGCGGTGCTCGAGCGCCGGCAGCACCGCAAGGTGATCGTGTTCCGGCCGCTGTACGCCGTGGGCGGGCAGGAGCTCGGCTACCTGCCCGGGTCCGAGTCCGAGAAGATGAACCCCTGGGCCCAGGCGGTGTACGACACGCTCGGCGCGCTCGTCTCGCCCGACGTCGTGGACGAGGTGATCGACCGCGAGATGCTCGAGGTGCTGCCGCTGACACACATCCGCGGGCGCTCGCTGCACGACGCCTTCGTGATCGTGGACGAGGCCCAGTCCCTGGAGCGGAACGTGCTCCTCACGGTGCTGTCGCGCATCGGGCAGGACTCGCGGGTCGTCCTCACCCACGACGTCGCCCAGCGCGACAACCTGCGGGTGGGCCGGCACGACGGCGTCGCCGCCGTGATCGAGGCGATGAAGGGCCACCCGCTGTTCGCGCACGTGACGCTCACGCGCTCCGAGCGGTCGCCCGTCGCGGCGCTGGTCACCGAGATGCTGGAGTCGCTGGAGATCTGACGGAGGGCACCGCGCCGCCGGTCAGGCCCCTGACGGCACTGCCGGCCGGCGGCGCGGGTGCACCAGGACGACGGCGAGCACGCCGACGACGGCGCCGAGCACGGTGTCGAGGGCGCGCGACGCCGCGATCCCGGCGGGGTCGACCGACCCGCCGAGCGAGGTCATCAGCAGCGCCATCGGCGTGATGGTGAGCATGGCGAGCCCATAGTGCCGCCCGACGACGATCTCCGTCACGACCTGGAGCACCACGACGACGACGCAGGTCGCGGCGAACGAGAGGTGCGCCGCGAGCAGCGGCCAGGCGAGCAGGGCGCCCAGCACCGTGCCGCCCCCGCGCTGCAGCGCGCGGACCACGGCGTGGCGCGTGCTCGCTCCCTGCAGGGTGGCGGTGGCGCCGAGCTGCGCCCATGCGGGGTGGCTCAGGCCGGCGGCGAGCGTGGCGCCGCCGGCGACGGCGCTCGCCAGCACGACGCGGACCCCGGCGAGGCGCCAGCCGGGGACGCGCCAGCCGGCGCGGACGTCGTCGCGCAGTCGGCGGCGCGGCGGCAGGGCGTCGGCGGGCGCCGTCGGCCCGCTCGGCACGGCGTCCGACGGCGCGTCCAGCGCGGCGGCGACCGCGGCCAGCTCGGCGGCGAGCACCCGCGCGGTGTCGCGGGTGCGCCGGCGGGACAGGTCGTCGGCGAGCACGTCGCGGGCCCGGGCGACGGCGGCCGTCGCGGCCCGCGCGGCGTCCGGGGCGTCGGGGCCGGCGTCGAGCGACCTCCGCACCGCGTCCGCCGCCCGCCGGACGGCGAGCCGGGCAGGGGCGCTCGGGCGCACGAGCCAGCCGCTCATCCCGACGAGCCAGGCGATGGCGGCGCCGACGGCGAACGCGACCCCGCGCTCGGCGACGTCGCTCCACGCCAGGGGGCCGACCATGCCGCCTGCCGCGGCGAAGACGACGATGCTCGCCCCGGGCGGCCCGGTGCGGACCAGGGTGCACAGGGCCGTCGCCAGGCCGGCCACGAGCGCTACCACCGCGAGAACGACGAGCGTCGGCGCGCCGGCGGCCGTGAGGGAGGCCGTGAGCAGGAAGGCCGCGACGAACACGGCGGCGACGCCGGCCAGCAGGGAGGCGCGGCGCCGGTACGGCTCGTACCGGCCGTACAGGATGACGAGCGCCCCCAGGGAGGCGAACGCCGCCAGGTCGGTGCGGCCGACGGCGGCGCTCAGCGCGAGGACGACGGCGGCCGCGGCGCCGACGCGCAGGGCCGCCGCGAGCGTGGCGTCGGCGGGGTTGACGCGGAGCGCGGCGCGCAGGTGGCCGGGGTCGAGCACGTCGCGGGCGCTCGTCACGACGGGGGAGTGCGAAGGGGAGGGCGCGGCGGAGGGAGGAGGCATTGCCGACCATGATAGTTCACGGGTAAATCATCATGGAAGTAGTGGGGGTGTGACCTCTATCCTGTCGCCGTGGACTACATCGAGCGCGTGCGCGCGCAGTGGGCCGAACGGCTGCCCGGCGTCGACACGTCCCCGGCCGACGTCGGCGCACGGGTGCGCCGCATCGCCGCCCTGCTCGAGGCCGAGGTGTCCGGGGACCTCGCCGCCCGCGACGTCACGCGGGCCGAGCTCGACGTCCTCACGGCGCTGCGGCGGTCAGGGCGCCCCTTGCGGGCGGGCGAGATCACCACGATGACGGGCTCGCCGGGCGCGTCGATCACGAAGCGCCTCGACCGGCTGGAGCGGGCCGGGCTGGTGGAGCGTGCCGTGCACGAGCGGGACAAGCGCGGCGTGCTGGTGGCGCTGACCGCGGAGGGGGAGTCGCTCGTCGACGAGCTGTTCCCTCGGCAGGTCGAGCACGAGCGCGCGGCCCTGGCGGACCTGGCGGAGGCGGAGCGGGCCGAGCTCGGCCGCCTGCTCGCCGTCGTGCTGCGCCGCCTGGATCCGCGCGACTACTGAACGACTGCCGGGCGACGTGCTGCGCGGGGAGGCGCCGCACGTCAGGTGGAACCCCCCAGCCCCGCGCCCCGAGGGGCGCCTCCCCGCGTACGCCGACAGTAGCAGGTGAGGTTAGCCTTACCAACCCCCGTGTCGAGTCGTGGGAGAACGCCGACGGCGGCGGACCCCGGAAGGGGCCGCCGCCGTCGCTGTGCGGGGGAGGGTCAGGCCTGCGGGGGCTTCGTCATCGACAGGACGTCGAGGGCCGAGTCGAGCTGGGACTCGGTGACCTCGCCGCGCTCCACGAAGCCGAGGTCGATCACGGCCTCGCGCACGGTGAGGCCCTGCTTGACCGAGTGCTTCGCGACCTTGGCCGCGGCCTCGTAGCCGATCACGCGGTTGAGCGGCGTGACGATCGACGGCGAGGACTCGGCGAACGCGCGGGCGCGGTCCACGTTGGCGGTGATGCCCGTGACCGTCTTGTCGGCCAGGACGCGCGAGGCGTTGCCGAGCAGGCGGATCGACTCCAGCACGCCCTGCGCGATGACGGGGATCTGCACGTTGAGCTCGAACGAGCCGCTGGCGCCGGCCCAGGCGACGGTGGCGTCGTTGCCGATCACGCGGGCGGCGACCATGAGCACGGCCTCCGGGATGACCGGGTTGACCTTGCCCGGCATGATCGACGAGCCCGGCTGCAGGTCGGGGATCGCGATCTCGCCCAGGCCGGTGTTGGGGCCCGAGCCCATCCACCGCAGGTCGTTGCAGATCTTCGTGATCGAGACGGCGATGGTGCGCAGCGCGCCCGAGAGCTCGACGAGGCCGTCGCGCGCCGACTGCGCCTCGAAGTGGTCGCGCGCCTCGGTCAGCGGCAGGCCCGTGTCCTCGCGCAGCAGCTCGATGACGCGCTGCGGGAAGCCGGCCGGCGTGTTGATGCCGGTGCCGACCGCGGTGCCGCCCAGCGGGACCTCCGCCGCGCGGGGCAGCGCCGCCTCGACGCGCTCGACGCCGTAGCGGATCGCCGCGGCGTACCCGCCGAACTCCTGACCCAGCGTCACCGGGGTGGCGTCCATGAGGTGCGTGCGGCCGGACTTCACGACGGTCGCGAACTCGTCGGCCTTCGCACCCAGGGCGTCGGCCAGGTGCTTCAGGCCCGGGACCAGGTCGTGGATCGCGCCGGCGGTGGCGGCCACGTGCACCGACGTCGGGAAGACGTCGTTGGACGACTGCGAGGCGTTGACGTGGTCGTTCGGGTGCACGTCCTTGCCGAGGGAGCGCGTGGCCAGCGTGGCCAGCACCTCGTTGGTGTTCATGTTCGACGACGTGCCCGAGCCGGTCTGGAAGACGTCGATCGGGAAGTGCGCGTCGTGGGCGCCGGAGGCGACCTCGTCGGCCGCGGCGACGATGGCGTCGGCGATGTCCTGGTCGAGCACGCCCAGCTCGGCGTTCGCGCGCGCGGCGGCCTTCTTGATCCGTGCCAGGGCCTCGATGTGCCCGCGCTCGAGCGTGGTGCCGGAGATGGGGAAGTTCTCCACGGCCCGCTGCGTCTGCGCGCGGTAGAGCGCGTGCGCCGGGACGCGCACCTCGCCCATCGTGTCGTGCTCGATGCGGAACTCGGTCTCGCCCGCGCCGGACGCGCCGGGGACGACGGTGTCGGAAGTCATGCCTCTATCGTGCCGCACCCGCGCGGCCGGTCCGTCGTGAGGCGGGTCACTCCCGGTGTCGGTGCGGTGGGGGAGGATCGCCGGGTGACCTACTCCCACGTGGTCCTCTATCGCGCGATGAACCTGGGTCATCGGGGCAGCCCGGTGCGTGCCGAGCTGGAGGCCGCGCTCCTGGCGGCGGGCGCACGGGCCGTGCGGTCGTTCCAGACCAACGGCACGGTGCTGCTCGACGTCGGCGACCGGCCCGCGGACGGTGCCGCCGAGCAGGTGGTGCGCGCCGCCGCCCCGCGGCTGGCCGAGCGCTCCGGCTACGGGCACGTGGCCCTGGTGCGCCCGCTCGACGACGTCGCCGCGGCGATCGACGGCGACCCGTTCGCGCTCACTCGCGACGAGCGGACGTACCGCGACACCCTGACGTTCGTGGACGGCGGGGAGCCGCTGCCCGTCGACCTGCCCTGGACGGACCCGCGCGACCTGCTCGACCTGGTCGCCGCGCGACCGGGGGTGGTGCTCGCCGTCGTGCGGGGCGGTCCGGGCACGGGCGGCGACCCGAACTCCGTCGTCGAGCGGCTCACCGGCGGGGTCGCGACGACCCGCACCCTCGGTACCGTGCGGCGGCTGCTGGCCGCCGCACGGTCCTGAGCGGGCGGGGCTCACTCACATCATCACTGTCAGGCGGCGGCCGGCTGCTCGCCGACCTCGCCGTCGACCGCCACGAGGTGCGCGCTGCCGTCGTCCAGGTCGTAGACGACGCCGACGACGGCCAGACGACCCTCGTCGATGGCCGTGCCGATCGCGGCCGAGTAGCCGCGCAGCAGCGCGACGGTGTGCTTGACGTGCTCCGTGCGCAGCACGTCCGGGTCGATCGGCCCGGTGACGCCCTGCCGGCTGGTGAGCTCCGCCACCGACGGGATGACCTTGTCGACGACGGCGCGCACGAACCCCGGGGGCTGCTCGCCGGTCGCGAGGGTGTGCGCCGTCGCCGCGACGGCGCCGCACGAGTCGTGACCCAGCACGACCACGAGGGGCGTGTGCAGCACCTCGGTGCCGTACTCGATGGAGCCGAGCACGGTGGTGTCGACCACGTGGCCCGCGGTCCGCACGACGAAGACGTCGCCCAGGCCCTGGTCGAAGACGATCTCGGCCGCCACCCGGGAGTCGGAGCACCCGAAGATCACGGTGTGCGGGTGCTGCACCGTGCGCAGCTCACGCCGGCGGACGGCGTCCTGGTCGGGGTGCTCGGGCGTGTCCTGCACGAACCGGGCGTTGCCGGCGCGCAGCCGCGCCCATGCCTCTGCCGGGGTCATCGAATCTCCTTCTCCTGTCCCAGGGTCTTCTCGGGGTCCGCCACCCCGGCACGGTCCGGTCCGCTGAACCGGACCCGGTCGGGGCCGACGAGGTCCGTCGGCCACGGCGGGTTGGCGCCGGCGCGCGAGACGGTCACCGCGGCCACCGCCACGGCGCGCACGAGCATCCGTGCCGTCGCCGCGCGGTCGATCGCGCGCAGGGCGTCGCGCCGGGCGGCGCCCAGGAGGTCCGCGCCCCACAGCCAGTCCAGCAGCGCACCCATGAACGAGTCGCCGGCGCCGACGGTGTCCACCACGTCGACCCGCGGGGCGGCGACCGTCACCGCTCCGGCGGTCGTGATCGCCGTCGCGCCCTCGCCGCCGAACGTCACCACCACGACCGCCGGCCCGGTCAGCTGCCACGCGCGGGCGACGTCGAGCGGGTCGCTGCCCGGCGCGAGCCAGGCCAGGTCCTCGTCGCTGACCTTCACCACGTCCGCCAGGGCCACGAGCGCCTCGACGCGCGGGCGCACGTCGGCGGCGTCGCCCATGAGGGCGGGGCGCGCGTTCGGGTCGTAGGTGATGGTCGACGTCGCCCGGGCGGACTCCACCAGGCGCCGCACGTCGGCGTCACCCGGGGGGAGCATCGCCGCGATCGAGCCGGTGTGCACGGCGAGCGTGCCGCCGGCGGCACCGGCGCCGGAAGGGACCTGCCACTCGAGGTCGAACTCGTAGGTCGCGGCGCCCGTGTCGTCGAGCGTGGCCTGCGCGACGCTCGTGCGCGCCGCGCCGTCGCTGCCCGGGGCCAGGGCCACGCGGGACTCCTCGAGCCACGACCGGACGTCGTCGCCGCGCGCGTCGCGACCGAGCCAGGTCGCGAGCCGCACGTCGCGGCCGAGGCGGCCGAGCGTCAGGGCGACGTTCGCCAGGCTGCCGCCGGGGTGCTCCTCGCTGGTCCCGTCAGGGCGGTGCACGACGTCGACCAGAGCCTCGCCCACCGCGAGGACGTGCGCGCTCACGCGTCCTCCTCGTCGGTCTCGGGGGTGGTGCCCGCGGCGGACGAGGCGGCCTGCGCCGCCGCGAGCCGCTCCCGCGCGCCGTCGAGCCACTGCTGGCAGCGCGCCGCCAGCGCCTCGCCGCGCTCCCAGAGGGCGAGCGACGCCTCGAGGGGCTCGCTGCCGGCCTCGAGCCGGGCGACCACCTGGACGAGCTCGTCGCGGGCCTCTTCGTACGTCAGGGCGGAGACGTCGGCGGGCAGGTCGGGGGTACCGGGGTTCGCATCGGTCACGGGGGACAGTCAACAACACCTCGCCGACAGGCCGCCGACGTCGTCCGCGCTGCGGTCGGAAATGCCTTGCGGGCGGACCGGCGGTCGGGCAGCGTGCCCGGCATGGGTCATCTGGAGGTGGCGCACGTCGAGCACGTGCTGCCGGACGGGCGCACGCTGCTCGACGACGTCTCGTTCCGCGTCCCCGAGGGGAGCGCCACGGCTCTCGTGGGGCCCAACGGCTCCGGGAAGACCACCTTGCTCCGCCTGCTGTCGGGCGACCTGGTGCCGCAGTCCGGCTCCCTCACGGTGACGGGCGGGCTCGGCGTCATGCGGCAGTTCGTCGGCTCCGTGCGGGACGAGACGACCGTGCGCGACCTGCTCGTCGACGTCGCGCCGCCGCGCGTCCGGGACGCCGCGCGCGCCGTCGACGCCGCCGAGCTGGCGATCATGGAGGTCGACGACGAGCCCGCGCAGCTCGCGTACGCGCAGGCGCTGGCCGACTGGGCGGAGGCGCAGGGCTACGAGGCCGAGACGCTGTGGGACGTGTGCACCGTCGCGGCCCTCGGCGTCCCGTACGAGCAGGCGCGGTGGCGCGAGGTGCGCACCCTGTCCGGCGGCGAGCAGAAGCGCCTCGTCCTGGAGGCGCTGCTGCGCGGTCCGGACGAGGTGCTGCTCCTCGACGAGCCGGACAACTACCTCGACGTGCCGGGCAAGCGCTGGCTCGAGGACCAGCTCCTGGCCACCCGCAAGACCGTGCTGTTCGTCTCGCACGACCGCGAGCTGCTGGCGCGGGTCGCGGACCGCATCGTCTCCCTCGAGCCCGCGCCGTCGGGTGCCGACGCGTGGGTGCACGGCGGCGGCTTCGCGACGTTCCACGAGGCGCGGCGCGAGCGGTTCGCGCGGTTCGAGGAGCTGCGCCGGCGCTGGGACGAGAAGCACGCCCAGCTGGTGCGTCTGGTGCGCGAGCTGCGGCAGGCGGCCGCGAACAGCGACGCGATGGCGTCCCGGTACCGGGCGGCCCAGACCCGGCTGAGCAAGTTCGAGGAGGCCGGGCCGCCGCCCGAGCCGCCACGCGAGCAGGACATCCGGATGCGCCTGCGCGGCGGCCGCACCGGTGTGCGCGCGCTCACGTGCGAGCGGCTCGGGCTCACCGGGCTGATGCAGCCGTTCGACCTCGAGGTCTTCTACGGCGAGCGCGTCGCGGTCCTCGGGTCGAACGGGTCGGGCAAGTCGCACTTCCTGCGGCTGCTCGGGGGCGACGACGTCGCGCATACGGGCGAGTGGCGCCTCGGGGCGCGCGTGGTGCCCGGCGTCTTCGCGCAGACGCACGCCCATCCCGAGCTGTTCGGGCGCACGCTCACCCAGATCCTCTGGGAGGACCACGCCCGCGACCGCGGGGCGGCGATGTCGGTGCTGCGCCGCTACGAGCTGACCGTCGCCGCGGACCGCGCGTTCGACCGGCTCTCCGGCGGGCAGCAGGCGCGGTTTCAGATCCTGCTGCTGGAGCTCGCGGGCTGCACCGCGCTGCTGCTCGACGAGCCGACCGACAACCTCGACCTCGCCAGCGCCGAGGCGCTGCAGGAGGGGCTCGAGGCCTTCGACGGCACCGTGCTCGCCGTGACGCATGACCGCTGGTTCGCGCGCTCGTTCGACCGGTTCCTGGTGTTCGGCGAGGACGGCACCGTGCGCGAGACGCCCGAGCCTGTCTGGGACGAGGGGCGGGTCGTCCGCGTCCGCTGACGCGGGTCAGCCGACGGCCGTCCCGGGTGCGTCGGTCGCCGCCCGCGCCCGGCGGCCCGCGGCGACGTCGAGGACGTTGTCGACGAGCCGCTCGACGGCGTCGCCGCCGGAGAGGTCCATGCCGAGGGTCGCGCCGAGATGGGCGGGAGCGACGACCAGCAGGACCAGGTCGAGCGGCGTCAGCTCGGTGGTGCCGCTCGCGTCGAGCAGCTCCTGGAAGAGCGTGAGCCGCGGCTGCAGCAGCTGTTCGGCCTGCGCGGGGCCGGTCAGCTCGTCTCCGGACGCCCGCATCAACGCGCCGACGAACGCGAGGCCTCCCGGGCGGTCGAACTCCTCGACGAGCCGGCGGGTGTAGGCGAGCAGGTCCGCACGCAGGTCGCCGGTCGCGGGGACTGGGGACCTCTCGTTGACGTCGGACACCGCGACGTCGAGCACGAGCGCGTCGCGCGTGCGCCAGCGCCGGTAGATCGTCGTGGCGTGGACGCCCGAGCGGGCGGCGACCTCGGGGATCTCGGGGGGTACGCCGCCGTTCGCCGCCATGATCTCGTGCACCGCGGCGTGGACGGCGTTTCGTGTGCGCGCCGTCCGCCCGCCGGGTCGGACGGTCCCGGTGGCCTGGAGCGCGGGGTCGCGAGGCATGTGACCACCCTATCGCAGTCATCTTTGCGTTAACTGTCACGATGTCGTAGCGTCACTAATGCAAAGACAGTTGCGTCAATAAGGAGGGCCAGATGCCCAAGGTGCTGATCGTGGGCGCGGGGATCGCGGGCGACGCGCTGGCGGTGCTGCTCGACCGGGCCGGCTGGTATGTCGACGTGGTCGAGATCGCGCCGGCCCTGCGCTCCGGCGGCCAGACCGTCGACCTGCGCGGCGACAGCCGCGAGGTGCTCAAGCGTCTCGGGCTGCTGGAGGCCGCGCTCGCCGCCACGGTCGAGCAGCGCGGGCTGGCGTGGATCGACGAGTCCGGGCGCCGTCGCGCCGAGATGCCCGTCGAGGCGTTCGGGGGCGCGGGCTTCGTCTCGTCCGAGGAGCTGCTCCGCACGGACCTCGCCCGCCTGCTCCACGGCGTCGTCGGACCACGGACCGCGCACCGGTTCGGGGACACGGTGGTCGGCCTGCGGGAGGTCGACGACGGGGTCGCGGTGGAGTTCCGCGCGCACGAACCCGGCGTGTACGACCTCGTCGTCGGTGCGGACGGCGCGCACTCCCGCGTCCGATCGCTTGTCTTCGGGGCCGAGGAGGCGTTCCGTCGCCCGCTCGGGCTCGCCCACGCCTGGTTCACGGTGCGCGAGGCACCCACGACGCCCGGTCTCGACGGCTGGTTCCTCATGCTCAACCTGCCCGGCTCCCGGGTCGTGGAGGCGCGTCCCGGTCACCCCGGCGAGCAGGAGGTCGGCCTGACGTTCCCCGCCGACTCGCTGCCGCCGCGACGAGACGTCGAGGCGCGCTTCGCGCTCCTGGACCGGACCTTCGCGGGCGCCGGCTGGCGGACCGCCGAGCTCCTGCGCGCCGCTCGGTTGGCCGACGACTTCGCGCTCGACACCTACGACCAGATCCGGATGGACCGCTGGTCGCGCGGGCGCGTCGCCCTCCTCGGCGACAGCGCCTGGTGCGCGAGCCCCCTCAGCGGACTCGGCACCGCGCTCGCGCTGCGGGGCGCCGCGACGCTCGCCGACCTCCTCGGTGCCAGGCTCCCGGACGACGTCGCCGGCGCGCTCGCGGCGTACGAGTCCGCGATGCGGCCCGTGGCGGAGAGGGCCCAGGCCATGTACCCCGGCCGGGTCCGGTCGTTCGCGCCGCGGACGCGCCTCGGCATCGCGGCCATGACCGGAACGATGCGGCTCGTCCAGCGAGGCCCGGTCGGGGCGTTCCTCACCCGGCATGCCGCCGACTACGGACGGGCGCCCGAGGCGTCGCCCGCCCGGCCGGTCACGAGCGCTGGGTGAAGAACGCCCGCAGGTCGTCGGCCAGCAGCTGCGGTTCCTCCATCGCGGGGAAGTGCCCGCCCTCGGCGTGCTCGACCCACCGGTCGATCGCGCCCCAGCCGTTGAAGACCTTGGCCATGAGCGGGTGCGTGTCGAACACGGACCAGGCGGAGGGGACGGCGGAGGCCGCGAGCCAGTCGAGCCCGGAGTGCGAGGCCTCGTAGTAGAACTGCGCGCTGGACGCCCCGCTGCGGGTGAACCAGTAGAGCGACACGTTCGTCAGCAGCTGGTCGCGGTCGACGGCCTCGTCCGGGGTGCGACGGGCCGGGTTCGTCCAGGTCTGGAACTTCTCCGCGATCCACGCGAGCTGGCCGACGGGCGAGTCGACGAGCGCCGGGCCGATCGTGTCGGGGCGGTGGTTCTGCATCTCGAAGTAGCCGTGCTCGGCGGCGTCGGCGGCGCGGACCGCCGCGATCTGCGCCACCTCGTCGTCCGTCAGGCCGTCGGGCAGCGGGAACTGGTCGCCGACCATGCCGAGCGACCGGCCGTCACTGCCGACGTGGGTGCCGATCACGCGCTCCGGGTACAGCGCGGCGAGGCGCCCGGTGGTGCCCGCGCCGATGTCGGTGCCGTGCACGGCGAACCGCTCGTACCCGAGCCGCGTCATGATCTCGGCGTACGCCTCGGTGGTGCGCGCCACCTCCCAGCCGGTGCCGGCGAGCGGGGTCGAGAAGCCGAACCCGGGCAGCGACGGCACGACGACGTGGAAGGCGTCGGTGAGCAGCGGGATCAGCCGCTGGTACTCGACGAACGAGCCGGGCCATCCGTGGCACAGGAGCAGCGGGGACGCGTCCGGGTTCGCGGAGCGGGCATGGACGACGTGGAAGGTCTGGCCGTCGACGACGGTCGTGACCTGCTCGTGCGCGTTCAGGGCCGACTCCTGCGCGCGCCAGTCGAAGCCGTCGCGCCAGTACTCGGCGAGCTCGCGCAGGTACGGCAGGGGGATGCCGCGGCTGAAGTCCGTGCGGTCGTCACGGCCGGGCACGGGCAGGGGCCAGCGGGTGCGCGCCAGCCGGTCGTGCAGGTCGTCGAGGTCGGCCTGCGGGACGTCGACGTGGAAGGGGACGAGGGCCGTGTCTGCGGTGTTCGTGGTCATGGGTCCACGCTCGCAGCAATCGCGGAAGACCTGCTTCCGCGATAGGTGAGATGCTCCGACGGTGCTCGAGACCTCGGCCCGCCTGCTCCAGCTCCTGTCGCTGCTGCAGCTGCGCCGCGACTGGACCAGTGGCGACCTCGCCGAGCGGCTCGGGGTGAGCACCCGCACCGTGCGCACCGACGTCGGCAAGCTGCGCTCGCTCGGATACCCGGTCGAGGCGCGCCCCGGCGTCGCCGGCGGGTACCGGCTCGCCGCCGGGTCCGCGATGCCGCCGCTGGTGCTGGACGACGACGAGGCGGTGGCGGTGGCGATCGGGCTCGCCGCGGCCGCGCACGGGCCGCTCGGCGAGGGGGAGACCGCCCTCACCGCGCTCGCGAAGCTCGAGCAGGTGATGCCCGCGCACCTGCGGCGGCGCGTCGAGGCCGTCCGGGAGGCGACGAGCGTCGTGCCGGGCGGGGACCCGGCGCCGGACCTCGAGGTGCTCGGCGGCGTCGCCGCCGCGATCCGGTCGGATGAGCGGCTCCGGTTCCGCTATGCCTCCCACGACGGGGCCGAGTCCTCCCGCCACACGGAGCCGCACCGGCTGGTGCGCTGGGGGTCGCGCTGGTACCTGCTGGCCTGGGACCTCGACCGCGTGGACTGGCGCGCCTTCCGGGTCGACCGGATCACGCTGCGCCCGCCCACCGGGGCACGGTTCCGGCCGCGGGTCATCCCCGAGGACGCGGTGCTGCGGCACGTCGTGGCGCGCGTAGGGCGGGCGACCTGGCGGTACCGCGCGCGGATCCTCGTGCACGCGGCTGCGGAGGACGTCGTCGCGAAGGTCGGCTCCCCGCTCGAGGTCGAGGCGGCGGGCCCGGGAACGAGCCGCCTCGAGGTCGGGAGCGACGACCCCGACCAGCTGGCCCTCTGGATCACCCGGCTCGGGTGGGACGTCGAGGTGCTCGAGGGGGCCGAGCTCGCGGCGGCGTTCGGCCGGCTGACGGAGCGGTTCAGGCGGGCTGCTCGGGTGCGGCCGTCGCCGTGACGGCGGCCTCCAGCGAACCCTCGGCGACGCGCACGTGCACCGCGTCGCCGGTCGCGACGTCGTGGGCTGCGCGGACCACGTGCCCGTCGGCGCGCTGCACGACGGCGTACCCGCGCTCGAGCGTGGCCTGCGGGGAGAGCGCGCGGACCTGGGCCGCGAGCCGGCCGACCTCTCCGGACGCGCGCAGCAGCGCGGCGTCCAGGCAGTGGCGGGCGTGCCGCACGTGCTGGGCGATCTCGCGCTCGCGGGCGTCGACCGTCGTCTGCGGCCGGGCCAGCACCGGGCGTGACCGCAGGGCGTCGAGGCCGTGCTGCTCCCGCTCGACCCGCCCGGCCACCGCGGCGCGCATCCGCCGTCGTGCCTGGTCGAGGCGCAGCCGCTCCTCGGCGACGTCTGGCACGACCTGCTTCGCGGCATCGGTCGGGGTGGACGCGCGGTGGTCGGCGACGAGGTCCAGCAGCGGGGTGTCGGTCTCGTGCCCGATGGCGCTGACCAGCGGCGTCGTGCAGGCGGCCGCGGCGCGGACCAGGGCCTCGTTGCTGAACGGCAGCAGGTCCTCGACGGAACCGCCGCCGCGCGCCACGACAATCACCTCGACCTCGGGGCGGGTGTCGAGGTCGGCGATCGCGGCGCTCACCTCGCGCACGGCGTCGACGCCCTGCACCGCGACCTCGCGGATCTCGAAGCGCACCTGCGGCCAGCGGGCGCGCGCGTTCACCACGACGTCGTGCTCGGCCTTGGACTCCCGCCCGCACACGAGGCCCACCACGGCGGGCAGGAACGGCAGGGGGCGCTTGCGGTCGAGGTCGAACAGGCCCTCCGCCGCGAGCACCCGCCGGAGCTGGTCGATGCGGGCGAGCAGCTCGCCGACGCCCACCTGGCGCACCGCCGTCGCACGCATCGACATCCGGCCGGTCTTGACCCAGAACTCGGGCTTGGCCTGCACCACGACGTGGTCGCCCACCTCGGGCTTGTGGTGGAGGCCCGCGTAGATGCGCGAGAGCAGGTGCACGGGCAGCGAGGCCTCGGCGTCGGTGTCGCGCAGGGTGACGAACTGCATCCCCGCCCGGGGCCGGTAGGTGTGCTCCACGACCTGGCCCTCGACCCAGACCGAAGACATCCTCGCCACGTAGTCCCGGATCTTCGCGGACAGGAGCCGTACCGGCCACGGGCGCTCCGCGGTCGTGTCGCGGGCGAGCTCGGGCAGGGGCTGCGGCTGGGCTGCTGGCTGTGGATCCTGCTGGGACGTGTCCGACACGCCGTCCAGCATGCCGCACGCCCCCGACGAGCTCGTCGGGCGTTCGTCAGGCGCCCGTCACAGGACGTCCACACCCGCGCACCTAGACTGGTCGCGTGACTGTGATCAGCCCGGCTCCCGCCACCCCGACGTCCACCAAGCGCGTGCTCCTGGCCGCGCCGCGCGGCTATTGCGCGGGGGTGGACCGTGCGGTGGTGGCGGTCGAGAAGGCGCTCGAGACGTACGGCGCGCCCGTGTACGTCCGCAAGGAGATCGTGCACAACAAGCACGTCGTGGAGACGCTGCGCGACCGCGGCGCGATCTTCGTCAACGAGACGGACGAGGTGCCCGAGGGCGCCCGGCTCGTGTTCTCCGCGCACGGCGTCTCGCCGGCGGTGCGCGCCTCGGCCGTGGCCCGCAGCCTCGACACCATCGACGCGACCTGTCCCCTGGTGACCAAGGTGCACAAGGAGGCCGTGCGGTTCGCCAACGACGACTACGACATCCTCCTCATCGGCCACACCGGGCACGAGGAGGTCGAGGGCACCGCGGGCGAGGCGCCCGACCACGTGCAGGTCGTCAACTCCCCGGACGAGGTCGACCAGGTGCAGGTCCGCGACCCGGAGAAGGTCGTGTGGATCTCGCAGACCACCCTGTCCGTGGACGAGACGATGGAGACCGTGCGCCGCCTGCGCGACCGGTTCCCCGAGATGCAGGACCCGCCGAGCGACGACATCTGCTACGCCACCCAGAACCGCCAGGTCGCGGTGAAGAAGCTCGCCCCGGAGTGCGACGTCGTCATCGTCGTGGGCTCCGCGAACTCGTCGAACTCGGTGCGGCTCGTCGAGGTGGCCCTGCAGGCCGGCGCCCGCACCGCGTACCGGGTGGACCGCGCGACCGAGATCGAGGACGCCTGGCTCGACGGCGCGACGACGGTGGGCGTCACGTCCGGCGCGTCGGTGCCGGAGATCCTCGTGCAGGACGTCATCGCGCACCTGGACGGCCACGGCTTCGGCGAGGTCGAGGAGGTGCGCACCGCGACCGAGGACCTGATGTTCTCCCTGCCGCGCGAGCTGGCGCGCGGCCTCAAGGCCGCGGGCCAGGAGGAGAAGCGTCCCCGTCGCGGCGCGCGCGCCGCACTGCCGGTCGAGCCGGCCTGACGCCGGCGCCGCGCGCCGTCAGCCGGCGGCGGAGTCCTTCCGGTCGTCCTGCTCGGCCCGCTCCAGACCGTCCTGGTCGGCGTCCACGAGGGAGTCGACGGACGAGCGGTCGCTCGGCGCGGTGAGGTCGGCCAGCTCGACGAACGACCCGTCCGCCCCGGCCAGGAGCTCGGGCTTCGTGATCTCGCGGGTGGCGCCCTCGACCACCTTGAGCGGTTCGAGCCCCACGGTCGCGTCCACCACCTTGAGCTCGACCATCTTCCGCGCCGACGGCACCACGCGGGTCTCGAGCGTGGCGATGAACTTGTTGTAGTCGTTCGTCACCGTCGTGATCGACCGGCCGAGCTTGGTGACCCGCTCGGTCATGCCGACGAGCCGGCCGTACAGCTCCTTGCCGGCCTGCAGCACCTTCTGCGCGTCCTCGGCGATGGCGTCCTGCTGCCACGCGTACGCGACCGTCCGCAGCATCGCCACGAGCGTCATCGGCGTGGCGACGAGCACCCGCTTGCGGATGGCCGTCTCGAGGAGGTCGGGCTGGTGCTCGACCGCCGCCGACAGGATCGGCTCGGCGGGGACGAACAGCACCACGAACTCGGGGGCGGCGTCGAACTGCGACCAGTAGGCCTTGCCCGCGAGCACCTCCACGTGCTTGGCGAGGTCCTTGGCGTGGGCGCCGAGCTCCTTGTCGCCCTCGGCGGGGCTCTCCGCCTGCTGTGCGCGCAGGTACGCGCTGAGCGGCACCTTCGCGTCGACCACGATGTTCTTGCCGCCCGCCAGGCTGACGACCAGGTCGGGGATCAGGGTCTCGCCCTCGGCCGTCGTGCGGTGCACCTGGGCCTCGAAGTCGACGTGGTCCACCATCCCGGCGGCCTCGACCACGCGCTTGAGCTGCAGCTCGCCCCAGACGCCGCGCGTCTGGTTGGACCGCAGCGCCGAGACGAGGTCGCTGGTGCCGACGCGCAGCTGCGAGTTGACCGTCTCGAGCTGGCGCAGCTGCTCGGTGAGGGCCGTGTGCCCCTGGAGGCGCGCCTGCTCGGCGGTGTCAACCCGGGCGTTGACCTTGTCGAGGGTCTTGCTCATCGGGTCGAGCAGCGCGCGGATCGCCTGCTCGCGCTGCGCGAGCGTCTCGTCGTTCTTCTGCGTGCTGCGCCGCAGCCGCTCGTCGGCGAGGTCGAGGAACTGCTTCTGGTTGCTCGTGAGGACGTCGTTGGCCAGCGCGCGGAACCGCTGTGCCGCGGCCTCCTGGTCGCCCTTCGCCTCGGCGAGCTGCTCCTCGAGGTTCTCGCGCACCTGGGTGAGCAGCCGGTCGGCCTGCTCCCGGGCCTCCGCCACGCGCCGGTCCGCCTCCTCGCGGGCCTGCGCGCGCTGCTCCGCCAGCCGCCGCTCGCTCTCCTGCGTCGCCTGCCCGAGGCGGCTGCGCAGCTCCGCGGCGTCGCGGCGCAGCACCTCGAGCTCGCCGTGCTCCTGGACCCGCTGCAGCTCGTCCGACCGCCCCGCCTTGGCGGCCCGGGTCGCGTGCCCCAGCCAGCCCACCAGCACTCCCAGGCCCAGGGCGCCGAGGATGAGGATCACTGCGAGGCTCGTCGTCATGCGCCACACGGTGTCATGGGGCACCGACACGGGGGAGCACCACGGCGGCGCGTCGCTGACCAGGACGGCCGTGCCCCCACCACGGTCGTGATGCTGTCCGGCGTGAGGCCCGCGCACTACGGTTGACCCGTGAGCGACCAGACCGGGCCGCCGCCCGCCGCCCCCGCCCCCGCCCCTCCGCCCGACCTCGCCGCCGCCCTGAGCCTGCGCGGCCTGTGGAAGCGGTTCGGCCAGAAGATCGCCGTCGCCGGCGTCGACCTCGACGTCCCGACCGGCTCGTTCTTCGGCCTCGTCGGCCCCAACGGCGCGGGCAAGACGACGTCCCTGTCGATGGCGACCGGCCTGCTGCGGCCGGACTTCGGCACGGTGCACGTGCACGGCACGGACCTGTGGGCGCGGCCCGAGGAGGCGAAGGCCGCGCTCGGCGTGCTGCCGGACGGGGTGCGCCTCTTCGACCGCCTCACGGGGGCCCAGCTGCTCACCTACGCCGGCCTGCTGCGCGGGCTGGACCGGGACACCGTCGCGGAACGCACCGAGGACCTGCTGCAGGCGATGGACCTGGTCGGCGACCGCGACACGTTCGTCGTCGACTACTCCGCCGGCATGACGAAGAAGATCGGCCTGGCGTCGGCGATGATCCACGCGCCGGGCGTGCTCGTGCTGGACGAGCCGTTCGAGGCGGTCGACCCCGTCAGCGCCGCGAACATCCGCGACATCCTGCACGGGTACGTGGCCGACGGCGGCACGGTCGTCGTGTCGAGCCACGTCATGGACCTGGTGCAGCGGATGTGCTCGCACGTGGCGGTCATCGCCGGCGGGCACGTGCTCGCGGCCGGCACCGTCGCCGAGGTGCGCGGGGAACAGAGCCTCGAGGACCGCTTCGTGGACCTCGTCGGCGGCCGTCGGGAGTCGGAGGGACTGGCGTGGTTGCGCAGCTCGTCCGCCTCAAGCTGACCCTCCTGGCCAACACGTTCCGCCGGAGCGTGTGGCAGACGATCGGGCTGGTGATCGGGTCCGTGTACGGGCTCGGTGTGCTGGTCCTGGTGGTGGCAGCGGCCGTGGCCGGAGGCACCGCGGACCCGGTCGTGACCGGCCACGTCCTCACCGTGGCCGGCGCGCTGGTGGTCCTCGCGTGGTGGGTCGTCCCCGTCTTCGCGTTCGGTGTCGACGCGACCCTCGACCCGCGGCGCTTCGTCACCTTCGCCATCCCGCGGCGCACGCTGCTGGCCGGGCTCGCGCTCGCGGGCCTCGTCTCGATCCCGGCGGCGGTCACCGCGCTCGGCGCGCTGGGCGTCTCCTTCGCCTGGTGGCGGCAGCCGGCCGCGCTCGTCGCGGCGCTGGTCGGCGGCGTCCTCGCGACCGCGCTGTGCGTCGTCGGCTCCCGGGCCGCGACGACGGCGCTCGCGCCGCTGCTCGACTCGCGGCGGTACCGCGAGGTCCTGGCGATCGTCGCCGTGGTGCCGCTCCTGCTGATCGGGCCCGCGGTCGGCTGGCTGGCGGACGGCGTCGAGGTGACCGTCGGGGGGGCCGGCGCCGACGCGCTGGGGGCGGCGATCGCCCCGCTGGCCCAGGTGGTCGGCTGGACGCCCCTGGGTGCGCCGTGGGCGCTGGCCTCGGCGGTCCACGACGGCGCGTGGGCCCTGCTCGCGGCCCGGGTCGTGATCTGCCTGGGCACGCTCGCCCTCGCCTGGGTGGTCTGGGACCGCGCGCTCGCCCGCGAGCTCGTGACGCCGCACGGCGGCGGCTCGTCGGCCACGGCGGCGAAGGGCCTCGGCTGGTTCGGCCGCCTGCCCGCCACGCCGCTGGGGGCGGTGGCCGCGCGGACCGCGACCTACTGGGTGCGCGACCCCCGGTACGCGGCGTCGATCGCGATGGTCCCGCTGCTGCCGCTGGTGCTGCTCGCCGTCGGGACGACGAACGGGGCCGGCGGCGGGCTCCTGCTGGTCATGGCGCCGCTGGCGGCGTGGCTGCTCGGCTTCGGCATCTCGAACGACGTCGGCTACGACAACACGGCGTTCGCGCTGCACGTCGCGACCGGCGTCCGGGGGCGGGTCGACCGGTGGGGACGCGTGCTGCCCGTGCTGGTGGCCGGGCTGCCCCTGTGCGTCGCGTTCGCCGTGGTCGGGTGCGCCGTCGCCGGGCGCTGGGACGCGCTGCCCGCCCTGCTCGGACTCACGGCCGGCACGCTGGGCGGGTCCCTGGGTATCTCGAGCGCCGTGTCGGCGCGGCTCGTCTACCCCGTGCCGAAGCCGGGCGAGAGCCCGTTCAAGTCGCCGCAGGGCGCCACGATGGCGACCATGCTCGCCCAGATGGCGACGATGGGGATCATCCTCGCGGCGAGCGTGCCCACGCTCGCGCTCGCTCTGCCGGCGATCCTGATGCCGCAGGCCGCCCTCGGCTGGGCGGCGCTCGGCGTCGGGCTCGTCACCGGGGTGCTCGTGCTGCTCCTGGGCGTGCGCTGGGGCGCACGGACCTACGACCGACGCCTGCCCGAGCTGCTGCAGCAGGTGATGGCCTTCGGGTGACGTCCCGGCGGCCTCTCGTCGGGGTTCGTGACGCAGTGGTCACGGGCGCCCCAAGGACGCTTTGCGACAATGGCCGGGTGACCGTTGCGAACCCCGAGCACCTGCCCCTGCCCGACGGCTGGACGACGTCGGCCCCCGACCTGGCCGACCTGCCCCGCCTCGGCGAGCTGCGCGGGGCCGTCGCCGCCCCGTTCACGGGCTCGTCGGTGGTGAACCAGGACGCCCTGGCCGCGGAGGTCGCGGGACCCGTGTCGTGGACGCGGCGCCAGGTCGTGGCGCGCGACCCCGAGGGCGTGGTGCGGGCCTGGGCGTGGGTGCACGACCGTGCCGCGGGACGCGTCGTCGTGGGGGTCGACGTCGACCGCGAGACACCGGCGGCCGATGCGCTGGCGGCCGCGGGCTACGCCTGGGCGGCCCGGGAGGGGCGCGAGCTCGCGGACCAGCGCGGGGTGCGCCGGACCCAGCTCGACGCGGGCGCCTACGCGGGCGACACGACCCAGCAGGCCTGGCTCGCCGCGGCCGGGTACGCCAAGACCCGCTCGTGGCTGCAGATGTCCCGGCCCGTCGTGGCGGAGGAGGCGCTCCGGGGGGTGCTGCCGGACCCGCGCCCGGGGGTGACGGTGCGCCGCGTCGCCACGCACGATGACGGCCTGCCCGTCGCCGAGGACCTGCAGACCGTGCACCGCGTCCTCGAGAGCGCCTTCGAGGACCACTTCAACTCCTACCGCGAGAGCTTCGGCGAGTTCCTCGTGCGGCTGCGCTCGGACCCGGGGCACCGGTGGGACCACTGGTGGCTGGCGTTCGTCACCGACCCGCAGCAGCCCGACGCGGCGCCCGAGCCGATGGGCGCCCTCGTGGGTGCCGTCCTTCCCTCGGGCCCGTCGGGCAAGGAGGGCAGCTACATCGAGTACCTGGGCGCCGACCGCCGGGCCCGCGGGCGTGGTGTCGCGACGGCGCTGCTGTTCGCCGTCGTGCGTGACGCCGCGGCGCGGGGGCGCGACCGCGTGGGGCTCGAGGTCGACGCCGACAGCCCGACCGGCGCCGCCTCGCTCTACGAGAGCTGGGGCTGGCGCACGTCCTACGTCACCGAGTCCTGGCACCAGGACGTCGACGTCTGAGCTCACGCGACGGCCGCGCGAGGCGGGTGTGTCGGTGCTCGCACCTACCGTCGGCGCATGGCAGATCCTGAGGCACGGTTCGGGCCGGACGACGACCTGCAGGGCGCGCAGATCGTCGAGGCCGACATGACGGGCGCCACCTTCCGCCTCACGAAGCTCGACGGCGTGCGGTTCGACCAGAGCTTCATGCCGGGGGCCGTGATGCGCGGCGTCGACCTCACCGACGCCGACCTCGACGGCGAGATCACCGGGCTGCGCGTCAACGGCGTCGACGTCGGGCCCCTGATCGAGGCGGAGCTGAACCGTCGGTATCCGGGCCGCGAGCAGGCCCGGTCGGCGGACCTCGCCGAGCAGCGCGCGTCGTTGGACGCGGCGCTGCGCGCCTGGGAGGCGCACCTCGCGCGGGCGGCCGCCCTGGCGCCCGGCGCGGTCCACGAGTCGGTCGACGGCGAGTGGTCGACGGCGCAGACGCTGCGGCACCTCGTGTTCGCCATGGACGGCTGGATCCGGTACGGGCTGCGGGGGATCGACGACCCGTTCTG
>Ga0160442_100145_pt1 | contig 68867 bp, 55 predicted proteins | sample HID1971M_E1MG_FD_108252 | JGI IMG/M metagenome (GOLD analysis project Ga0160442, IMG submission 108252) | Enriched millipede-associated microbial communities from UW Madison campus, WI, USA - HID1971M_E1 MG | ecosystem: Host-associated > Arthropoda: Insects > Digestive system > Unclassified ... | reverse complement strand
GAGTCGCTGAGCGTGGAGGTCTTCCTCGGGCGATGACGTTCTCGGGCGACGGGCTCACAGGAACCCGAAGTCCTCCAGGTCGAACGCCGTGGAGATCGCCCGGGCCAGGTCCGCCTCCTGGTCGTCGAGGAGGAAGCCGACCTGCCTACCGACGTCGACGACGGGGACCGTCTGGATGCTGTCGCAGTCGACGGCACCCTCGTGGTCGAGACCGTTCCGCGTTCCTACGTCGACCTCCGTCGCTAGCCCGCTCACCTTCGACTTGATCGGCGCCACCGACACCCAGCGTCGGCGTGACCGCACCGCCTCACGAGTCAGCACCACGGCCGGTCTCGCCTTGTCGAGGCGGACCACGTGGATCGCCCGCATCAGTCGACGTCCGGAAAATCGCGCACCTTGGCCCAGTCCGCGAGCTCCTCGTCGTCTGGCATCGCCGCGTAGATCTGCGCGTCGCGCTCAGCGAGCTGCCGCCGCACCTCGCGGCGCAGCGCGCGCTCGACGGCGGAGGCGCGGCTCCGCGTCTTCCCCTCGGCCACCTGCTGGTCCACCCACGCGACGAGCTCGTCGGGCAGGCGGACGGCGATCTGCGTCGTCATCCCAGAACGGTACCGCTTCGGGATGCACGTCGTCGAGGGCGCCGGACGCTCCCGTGCCGCCCGAGGGGACACCACCCGCTCGCCCCGTTCACGCGGCGCCCCGCCTCTGCCAGACTGCGCGCATGGATGCTGACGTCGTCGTCATCGGTGGGGGCCTGTCGGGGCTCGTCACGGCCACGGAGCTCACCGCCGCGGGGCGACGGGTGGTGCTGCTGGACCAGGAGCCGGAGGCGTCGTTCGGCGGCCAGGCCTGGTGGTCGTTCGGCGGGCTGTTCCTCGTCGGCTCCCCGGAGCAGCGCGCGATGGGCGTGCACGACTCCGCCGACCTGGCGTGGTCGGACTGGCTGGGCTCGGCACAGTTCGCGCCCGGCGCCGACCGCGGCGAGGGCCCCGACCGGCACGGCTACGCGTGGGCCCGCCGCTTCGTGGAGTTCGCGGCCGGCGACCTGCGGTCGTGGCTGCACGGCAAGGGCGTGCGGTGGTTCCCGCTGGTGCAGTGGGCCGAGCGCGGCGGGTACACGGTGGGTCACGACGACCGGCGGACCGAGCACGGCAACTCCGTGCCCCGCTTCCACGTCACCTGGGGCACCGGGCCCGGCATCGTCGCGCCGTTCGTCGCCGCGGCGCTCGCCGCCCGCGACACCGGGCTGCTCGACCTGCGGTTCCGCCGCCGCGTCACCGGTCTGGTCACCACGGACGGCCGCGTCACCGGGGTGCACGCCGAGGTGCTCGCGGACCAGCCGGTCGCCGGCCTGCCGTTCGGCGGCCGCGGGGCGCCGTCGAACCGCGACGTGGTGGGCACCGAGGAGATCTCCGCGGGCGCCGTCGTCGTCGCGACCGGCGGGATCGGCGCCAACCACGACCTGGCGCGCGCGCACTGGGACCCCGAGGCGGGCTCCCTGCCCGAGCGCATGCTCTCCGGCGTCCCCGACTCGACCGACGGCCTCATGCTCGGCATCGCGGCGGACGCCGGCGCGGCGCTCGTGCACGAGGACCGGATGTGGCACTACCCGGAGGGCATCGCCAACCACTCCCCCGTGTGGACGAACCACGGCATCCGCATCCTGCCCGGGCCGTCGTCGCTGTGGCTCGACGCCGACGGCGGCCGCCTGCCCGCCCCGCTGTTCCCCGGCTTCGACGCGCTCGGCGCGCTGCAGCACGTGACGCGGCGGGGCGACGACCACTCCTGGTTCGTGCTCAACAAGGCGATCATGGAGTCGGAGTTCGCCCTGTCCGGTTCGGAGCAGAACCCCGATCTCACCGGCAAGGACGTCAAGCTGCTCGCGCAGCGGGTGCTGCCGCGCGCCGTCGGGCCGGTGGAACGGTTCGCGAACGAGTCGCCCGAGTTCCTCTGGGCCGACACCACCGACGAGCTCGCCGCGAAGATGAACGCCCTGGTGGAGGCCACGCCAGGATCGAAGGGCCACGTGGACCCGGGCGCGCTCGCCGCCGTCGTCGCCGCCCGCGACGCGCAGGTCGCCTCCGGCCTGGGCAAGGACCCGCAGGTGGTGGCGACCCGCGCCGCCCGCGACTACCGCGTGGACAGGCTCATCCGGGTCGCCAGGCCGCGCCCCCTGACGACGCCGAAGGACGGCCCGCTCCTCGCCGTCCGGCTGTCCGTGCTGACCCGCAAGACCCTCGGCGGGCTGTGGTGCGACCCGTCCGGGCGGGTGCTGAAGTCCGACGGGTCCGCGCTGGACGGCCTGTGGGCCGTGGGCGAGGCCGCCGGGTTCGGCGGCGGCGGCGTGCACGGCCACCGCGCCCTGGAGGGCACCTTCCTCGGCGGGTGCCTGCACACCGGCCGCACCACCGGACGGGCCCTCGCCGCGGACGCCTGACGCCGAGGTCGAGGAGAAGCGCCCGACGTCGAGGTCCCGGACATCGACCTCGAGCGCTCGCCTCGACCTCGCGGCACCGTCGTCCACAGATCGACGGTCAGGGTCCCACGGGGGTGCCGTCGGCCCCCACGATCGACCCATGCCCAGGACCGTGACGCGCCGACCGGGCGCACCGAGCCCCGACCGCCCCCTGCTGCCGGCCGCCGTGCGGTACGACCCCGAGCGGAGGGCGGAGCTGCGAGAGCGGACCCGGGCCGACGACCTGGTGCGGCTCCGTCGCGGCATCTACCTGCCGACCGTCGACCCGTCGCTCACCACCGCCGTCCGCCGCCGAGCCCAGGTGCTGGCCCACATGACCGCCGTGGCCGAGCGTCTGACCACGACGTTCTGGTTCAGCCATGCGAGTGCCGCGGTCGCGTGGGGGTGCTGGACCTGGCGCCTCGGGCCCCAGGTGCACGTGACCCAGCTGACCCGCCCTGCACCCGGGCCTGCCGACGACGTCCTCCGGCGCCACGTCTCTCCCGTGCCTGAGGTCGATCGCGACGTCCTCGACGGTGTCCCCGTCACGTCGCTGGGCCGCACGGTCGTCGACTGCGCGCGCACGCTCGGCGAGCCGTCGTCCATCGTCGTGGCCGACTCCGCGCTCGCGCTGGGCGTCGACCCGGACGAGCTCACGGATCGGCTCGACCGGTCCCGCGGCGCTCGCGGCGTACGACGTGCGCGGCGCGTGCTCGCCGCGGCGGACGGGGCGTCGGAGTCGCCCCTGGAGTCGCTCGTCCGCTGGCACCTGCTCGCCGCGGGGCTGCCTCGTCCCGCGCACGCGATCCCGGTGGACACCTGGGCCGGCACGTTCTGGGTCGATCTCGCCTGGCCCGATCTCAAGGTCGCGCTCGAGGTCGACGGCGCGGTCAAGTACGACGGCCGGACGGGCGACCCGCAGCAGGTGCTCCTGGCGGAGAAGCGCCGGCACGACGCCCTCGTCGAGGCCGGATGGACGATCCTGCGGGTCACGTTCGCCGACCTGCAGGACGTCCGCCGCCTCGTCGCGAGGGTCGAGCACGCCCTGCGCGTCGCCAGGTCGAGGTGAAGCGTTCGACATCGAGGTCTGGGACATCGATCTCGAGCCCTCGCTTCGACCTGGGCGCGCGCCAGGGTGACCGGCTGGCTAGCGTGGAGGCCGTGACGTCTCCGCAGCCCACGCCGCACGCGCCCATCGGACGGATCCCCGTCCTGCAGCTCTCCCCCGTCGTCGAGGGAGGGCGCTGGCCGGCGAAGGCCGCGGTCGGCGAGGTGGTGCCCGTCGAGGCCACGGTGTTCCGGGAGGGTCACGACGCCGTCGGGGCGACCGCCGTCCTGCTCGCGCCGGACGGCTCTGTGCACTCCACCGCGCCGATGGCCGACGTCGCGCCCGGGCTGGACCGGTTCCGGGGCATCCTGCAGCCCGAGGCGGAGGGCGACTGGTCGTTCCGCGTCGAGGCGTGGGGGGACCCGTACGGCACGTGGTCCCACGACGCGGTGATCAAGTTCGACGCCGGGCAGGACGTCGAGCTGGTGCTCGCGGAGGGGCGGCTGCTGTTCGAGCGCATCGTCGCGCCGGAGCTGCAGGCGACCCGCCCCGCCGACGACGCCGCCGTCCTGGAGGCCGCGGCCCGCGAGCTGGCGGACACCACGCGCCCGCCCGAGGCCCGGCTCGCGATGGCGATGACGGCCGCGGTCAAGGACGCGCTGCGCCGGAACCCGCTGCGCGACCTCGTGACCGCGAGCGCCGCCTACCCGCTCCGCGTGAGCCGGCCGCTGGCGCTGGCGGCGAGCTGGTACGAGCTGTTCCCCCGCTCGGAGGGCGCCACCCGGCGCAAGAACGGCACCTGGCGCTCGGGCACGTTCGCCACGGCGGCGAAGCGGCTGCCCGCGATCGCGGGGATGGGGTTCGACGTCGTCTACCTCACGCCCGTGCACCCCATCGGCACGACGTTCCGCAAGGGCCGCAACAACACCCTGGACCCGCAGCCGGGCGACCCCGGCAGCCCGTACGCCATCGGCTCGCCGGACGGCGGCCACGACGCGATCCACCCGGACCTGGGCACCGAGCAGGACTTCCGGGACTTCGTCGCGGCCGCCCGCGCGGAGGGGATGGAGGTGGCCCTCGACCTGGCGCTGCAGTGCTCCCCCGACCACCCGTGGGTCACGGAGCACCCGGAGTGGTTCTCGGTGCGCGCGGACGGCACCATCGCGTACGCCGAGAACCCGCCCAAGAAGTACCAGGACATCTACCCGCTGAACTTCGACCGCGACCCCGCGGGCCTGTCGGCGGAGATCCTGCGGATCGTCGAGCTGTGGATCGACCGCGGGGTGACGGCGTTCCGCGTCGACAACCCGCACACCAAGCCGCTGGACTTCTGGGAGTGGCTCCTCGCGCGGGTGCACGCGGCGCACCCCGAGGTGATCTTCCTGTCCGAGGCGTTCACCCGCCCGGCGATGATGCAGACCCTGGCGCGGATCGGCTTCCACCAGTCGTACACGTACTTCACCTGGCGCAACACCAAGGACGAGGTCGAGGAGTACCTGCAGGAGGTCTCCGGGCCGCAGGGCTCGGTGCTGCGCCCGTCGTTCTGGCCCACGACGCACGACATCCTGCCCCCGTACCTGCAGCACGGCGGGGTGGCGGGCTTCGCCGTCCGCGCCGTCCTGGCGGCGCTCGGCAGCCCCACGTGGGGCATCTACTCCGGGTACGAGCTGGTGGAGAACGTGCCCCGCCCGGGCGTCGAGGAGCAGATCGACAACGAGAAGTACGAGCTCAAGCCGCGGGACTGGTCGCAGGCCGACGTCGTCGGCGTCTCCACGCTGCTGCGGCGGCTGAACGAGATCCGGCGCGCCCACCCGGCGCTGCAGCAGCTGCGCGACCTCACGGTGCACCCGACGACGAACGACCAGGTCGTCGCGTTCTCGCGGCGTGTGCGGGCCGAGCACCTGCCCGCCGCGGGCCGACCGGGCGCCACGCACGACGACGTCGTGCTGGTCGTGCTCAACCTCGACCCGTGGGCCACGCAGGAGGCCACGCTGTTCCTCGACCTGGAGGCGCTCGGGCTCACGCGGCCGGACGGCGTCGAGGACCAGCCGTTCTTCGTCGCCCACGACGAGCTGTCGGGCGCCACCTACCCGTGGGGCGCCCACCCGTACGTCCGCCTCGACCCGCGCGAGCAGGTGGCGCACGTCCTGACGATCGGGCTGGCATGACGGGGCCGACATGAGCAGGCCCGCATGAGAGGCCCCCGATGACGCCCCAGGTGCCGCGTCCCGTCACGCGCCAGGTGCCGGTTCAGGCGCTGCCGACCCGGCCGCAGCCCGCGCCGCCGCCCCTGGACAAGCCCGGCCTGTCCGACGACCCGGAGTGGTACCGCACGGCGGTGTTCTACGAGGTCATCGTGCGGGCCTTCTCGGACACGGGCGGCGCGGGGACGGGCGACCTGCGGGGCGTCACGGAGCGGCTGGACTACCTGCAGTGGCTGGGCGTGGACTGCCTGTGGCTGCCGCCGTTCTACCCGTCGCCGCTGCGGGACGGCGGGTACGACGTCGCGGACTACACGTCGATCGCGCCCCAGTTCGGGACGATCGCGGACTTCACCGAGCTGGTCGAGGCGGCGCACGCGCGCGGCATCCGGGTGGTGGTGGACCTCGTGATGAACCACACCAGCGACCAGCACCCGTGGTTCCAGTCGTCGCGGGCGGACCCCGAGGGCCCGTACGGCGACTTCTACGTGTGGTCGGACGACGACACGCGCTACGAGGACGCGCGCATCATCTTCGTGGACACGGAGACGTCGAACTGGACGTTCGACCCGGTGCGGCGGCAGTACTTCTGGCACCGGTTCTTCCACCACCAGCCGGACCTCAACTTCGAGAACCCGCGCGTGGTCGACGCCATGCTCGACGTGGCGCGCTTCTGGCTCGGGGTCGGCGTGGACGGCTTCCGCCTCGACGCGGTGCCGTACCTGTTCGAGGCCGACGGCACCAACTGCGAGAACCTTCCCGAGACGCACGCGTTCCTGCGCCGGGTACGGCGGATGATCGACGACGAGTTCCCCGGCCGCATCATGCTGGCCGAGGCGAACCAGTGGCCGCAGGACGTCGTGGACTACTTCGGCACCGCGGACGAGCCCGAGTGCCACATGTGCTTCCACTTCCCCGTGATGCCGCGCGTCTACTACGCGATGCGCGACCAGCGCGCCCGGCCCCTGCTGGACATCCTGGCCGACACCCCGGACATCCCCGCGCCCGGCGGCCAGTGGTCCACCTTCCTGCGCAACCACGACGAGCTCACCCTCGAGATGGTCTCCACCGAGGAGCGCGCCGCGATGTACGGGTGGTTCGCGCCCGACCCGCGCATGCGGGCCAACATCGGCATCCGCCGGCGCCTGTCGCCGCTGCTCGACAGCTCGCGCAAGGAGATCGAGCTGGCGCACGCCCTGCTGCTGAGCCTGCCGGGCAGCCCGTGCCTGTACTACGGCGACGAGATCGGCATGGGCGACAACATCTGGCTGCCCGACCGGGACGCGGTGCGCACCCCGATGCAGTGGACGCCGGACCGCAACGCCGGCTTCTCCACCGCGGACCCCGGCCAGCTGTACCTGCCGCTGGTGCAGTCGCTGGTGCACCACTACCAGCACGTCAACGTGGAGGCGCAGCTCGCGCAGTCGTCGTCGCTGCTGCACTGGGTGCACGGCATGCTCGCGGTGCGACGGCTGCACCCGGCGTTCGGCGCCGGCTCGTTCGCCGCGCTGGAGGCGGACGACGACGCGGTCCTCGCCTTCGTCCGGACGACGCCGGCCGAGACGTTGCTGGTGGCGGCGAACCTGTCCGCCACGGCCCGGTCGTCGCGCGTGCACCTGCCCGGGCTCGCCGGCTGGTCGCTGACGGACCTGTTCGGCGGGGCGCGCTTCCCGGACGTCGGCCCGGACGGCACGCTGGCGATGACCTGGGGGTCGCGTGACTTCTACTGGCTGCTGCTGACCCCGCCCTCGCCGGGGCCCGGCGACGACGCCTCCGGGGGCGAGCCGGCATGACGGCCGTGCGGCCGGCCGCGGGCGTCCCCGACCCGAGCGTCGGGGAGCTGCTCGCGGCCTGGCTGCCCGGCCGGCGCTGGTTCCCCGCGGGCGGCGCGAGCGCCGCCGGGGTGCGGGTCGAGCCGTGGCTCGCGGTCACGTTCGACGACGACGCCCCGGGCGGTACCGGCCCCGCCGACGCTGACGCCGACGTCGTCGTCCTCCTCGTCCGTCTGCTCGGCCCGGGCGTGCCGGGCGGCGAGGTGGTCGCGCAGGTTCCGCTCGTGCTCACCGACCCGGGCGCGCGCGGCCCCGGGTTCGTCGCCGAGGTCCGCACCGCGGCGGGCGACGTCGCCGTGCACGACGGCGGCGCCCACCCCGCCTGCTGGCTCGCCCTCCTGCGGGCGGCCGGCGTGGGCCACGGCGTGCCGGACGAGGAGCTCGTGGCCGGCGGCCACGTGGTGGCGGGCGAGCAGTCGAACACGAGCGTCGTGCTGCCGGGCGTGCCGTCGCCCGACGGCACCGGCGGGATGCTCAAGATCCTGCGCACGGTGAGCCCCGGGCCGCACCCCGACGTCGTCGTCCCCCGCGCCCTGACGCGCGCCGGCTGGGACGGCGTGCCGCGCTTCCTCGGCGCCCTGCAGGTGCCGACCGCCCCCGGCACGACCACCGCCCTCGCCGTCCTCAGCGAGCTGGTGCCGCGGTCCCGCGACGGGTTCGAGCTGGCCTGCGAGCACGCGGGCCGCGGCGAGTCGTTCGCGCTCCTCGCGGCCGACCTGGGGCGCGTCGTGGCGGAGCTGCACGCGGTGCTGCGCCAGGCGATGCCGCCCGGCCCGCTGCTCGACCCGGCGACCTTCGTCGGGGGCCTGCGCGACCGGGCGGCGCTCGCCGTCGCCGAGGCGCCCGGCCTGGCCGCCCGGGCCCCCGCGGTCGACGCCCTGCTCGACGACCTGCAGAGCCGCCTGCCCCGGCTGCGCCTGCAGACCGTGCACGGCGACCTGCACCTCGGCCAGGCCCTGCACGGCGAGACCGGGTGGAAGCTGCTCGACTTCGAGGGTGAGCCGCAGCGACCCGCCGCCGAGCGCACGGCCCCCGACCTCCCGCTGCGCGACGTCGCGGGCATGGTCCGCTCGTTCGCGTACGCCGCGGCCGTCGGCGGCGCGCCCGACCCCTGGGAAGCCGAGTCCGTGCACGCCTTCCTCGCCCGCTACCGCCAGTCGGCGGACACGTCCGCGGCCGTGAGCGGCCTGGCCACCCGGCGGCCGCCGGAGCTCGACCCGCCCACCGCCGACGCCGTCCTGGCCGCCCTCGTGCTCGACAAGGCGCTCTACGAGGTGGTCTACGAGACGCGGCAGCGCCCGATGTGGGTGCACATCCCGCTGTCGGCGGTCGACCGCGTGCTCAGCCGAGCGCGCTGACCGCCGTCACCCGCAGCAGCAGCGCGCGGTCCGGGTCGAGCACGGGCAGCGCGAGGCCGACGTCGGTCAGCACGTTCCCGGGCAGCGTGACGCCGCCCGCCTCGGCCCACGGCAGCGCCGCACCCCAGCGCGCGGCGACGCCGTCGAGCACGCGCGCGGGCCCGTCGAGACGCACGCGGTAGTCGCGGTCCGGGTGCAGGCCCGGCAGCGGGACGGCGCCGGGCGGCCACGAGTCCGACGTCGCGGTGCACACCCATGCGAAGAGCGCGTCGGAGGCGTCCGGCGCGACGACGCCGTGCAGCCGGTAGGCGGGGTCGGGGTGGTCGGCGTGCACGGCGGCGCCGCCGTGCAGCAGCCCGCGCACCTCCTTGAAGTACGCCACCCACTCCGCGACGCGGGCGCGCTCGGCCGCCGTGGCCTCGGTGAGGTCCCACTCGAGGCCGAGATGCCCGAACAGCGCCGTCGCCGCGCGGAGGTCGAGCGGCAGGGCCCGCCCCGACGTCGGCGCGACGGGCGCGCTGACGTGCGCGCCGAGCAGCTCGTAGGGCACCAGGAGGTTCGTCCAGCGCTGGATCTCCTGTCGCTCGTGCGCGTCGGTGGAGTCGGACGCCCAGACCCGGTCGGTGCGGGACAGGATCCCCAGGTCGACCCGGCCGCCGCCGGAGGCGCACGTCTCGACCTCGAGCCCGGGGTGCCGCGCCCGCAGCTCGTCGACGAGGCGGTAGAGGGCGAGCGTCTGCTCGTGCGCGGCCCCCCGCCCCGACGGCGCGTGCCCCGCACCCACCAGCTCCCGGTTGTGGTCCCACTTGAGGTACGCGATCGGGTACTCGTCGAGCAGGGCGTCGAGCTGCCCGAGCACGTGGGCGTACGCGCCCGGGTGCGCCAGGTCGAGCACCTGCTGGTGCCGCGCCTCGCCCAAAGGCCGCCCGCCCGCCCCCGTGAGGATCCACCCGGGGTGCGCCCGCGCCAGGTCGGAGTCGGGGTTGACCATCTCGGGCTCCACCCACAGCCCGAAATCCATCCCGAGGTCGCGCACCCGGTCCACGATCGGCCACAGGCCGTCCGGCCAGGCGTCGGGCGACACGACCCAGTCGCCCAGGCCGGCGCCGTCGTCGCGCCGCGCGCCGAACCAGCCGTCGTCGAGCACGAACCGCTCGGCGCCCACCGCGGCGGCCGCCTCCGCGAGCGCCGTGAGCCGTCCCAGGTCGTGGTCGAACGTCACCGCCTCCCACGTGTTCACGACGACCGGTCGCGGGGAGCGGGGGTGCTCCGGTCGCGCGCGCAGCCAGTCGTGCACGCGCGCGCTCACCCCGTCGAGACCGACGCCGTGCACGGCATAGGTCCAGGGCGAGACGTACTCCTCCCCCGGCCCGAGCCGCACCTCGCCGGGCAGCAGCGCCTCCCCCGCGGCGAGCAGGGCGACGCCGTGCGGCGAGCGCTCCGCGACCATCCGCTGGTTGCCGGACCAGCCGGCGTGCACGGCCCACACCTCGCCGTGCCGCGCGCCGAACCCCGCCTCGCCCGCGCACAGGAGGAAGCCCGTGTCGAAGCCCGGGCGCCCGCGCAGGCTGCCGCGCTCGTGCCGGCCGTGGACGAACGGCAGCCGCTGCGGCGACCGGTCGCGCAGCTGGTGGCCCGTGAGGTCGAGCAGCTCCGTCGCGCGCGCCGGCACCGGCAGCGCGGGCAGCACTCCGGCCAGGTCGTACGGCTCCGCTCCGTGCGCCCCGGTGGAGCGGACCGCGGCGCGCAGCCGGACCACGCCCGAGCGCGCCTGCTCGATCTCGACCCGCAGGTCGAGCGCGGCGTCGACGTCCGCGGCCGTGACGACGACCCCCGCCGACCAGGGCGCCGGCAGGTCCGACTCCCGGACTCCCGTCACCACGAACCGCGGTGCGGGAGCCGCCCCCGCCCGGTGACCCGTCACGCCCTGCAGCCCGGGCCACCCCGCGGACGCCTCCGGCAGCAGGGACACCGGCATCGGGCCGTCGACCGGGTAGCCGAACGGCTGCGGCGCCGTCGCGAGCGTCAGCGCGGCCAGGGCGGCGTGGTCGAGGTCGCCGAGGTCGGCGCCCCAGTGCGCGACGACGGGCAGGCGGTCGCCGTCCAGCCGCAGCAGGAGGCTGACTCCCCCGGCACGCAGGTGCACGTGCCGGGGCGCGCCGTCCGACGTCACCGGGTGCCCACGAGCTGGTTGAGCGACCGCAGCACGTGGGGCGCCACCAGCGAGCGCGGGTCGAGGCGCGCGCCGTCGGGCACCGAGACGCGCACCTCGGTGCTCTCGCCCGGCAGGAGCGTGACGAGCATGTCGTCCGCGCGGGCGTCGGGGTGCGCCTTGTCCGCGAGCAGCGTGAGGTCGCGCACGAGGTTCCGCGCCGTGACCCGCACGACGAACCCGCCCGCCACCTCGTCGACGGCGACGGCCAGGTCGGGCGGGGCGAGCGCGGAGTCGCGCGGCTCGGCGTAGAACCAGTACGCGCCCGCGTCGCCGAGGTCCGCGACGAGCAGCTCCGCCGCCGCGTCCCCGGCCGCGGCCACGCCCGCCGGGACGAGCACGGTCGCCGCGGACCGCGGCCCGACCTCGACGTCCTGCTCGTGGGAGCCCAGCCCCGACCCGTCGAACGCCACCCGACGCAGCCGCAGGGTGCCGGACCAGGGCTCGTCGGTGTCGTTGACCAGCACGGCGGCGAGGCCGTCCGTGCCGTCCCCGACGGGCTCACCACCGGCCGCCGACCGCGGCTGGACCGTCACGAGCCGGTCGGCGTGCGCGTGCGCGAGGGCGTGCAGCAACGGCTTGGGGCGCCCGTCGCCGTCCACCGCTGCCCACGACGTCACGGGCCAGCAGTCGTTGAGCTGCCACACGACCGACCCCATGCAGCGGGGGCTCCACGAGCGCAGGTGCTCCACCGCGACCTGCACGGCGGTCGCCTGGTTCCACGACATGGCCCAGTGCCAGTCGTCCATGTCGTCGGGCAGCGGCAGGTGGGCCAGCAGGCCGTCGGTGAGCTTGTCGTTGCCGCTCGCCGCCTTCTGGTGCACCTGCATGCCGGGAGACTCGGGGGTCAGCGGGTCGTCGCTGACGGAGCGCACGAGCGTGGACCAGGCGGGCGGGCCCTGCCAGCCGAACTCCGCCATGAAGCGGGGCACGACGTCGCGGTAGTGCGGCCAGTCCTCGCGGTTCCACAGCTCCCAGGAGTGCATCGAGCCGTGGCGCGGGTCGTTGGGGAACAGGTCGGGCTTGATCGGCAGGTCCCCCGACCAGGGGCTCGACGGCGTGTAGGGGCGGGTGCCGTCCAGCTCCGCGACGACGGCGGGCAGCAGGTTCTCGTAGTAGTCGAGGCCCCACGTGCGGCCGTCGAGGCGCTTGATCCAGCCCCACGTCCGGTGGCCCCAGACGTTCTCGTTGCTGCCGTTCCACAGCACGAGGCTCGGGTGCGGCGCGAGCCGGGCCACGTTGTCGCGGGCCTCCGCCTCCACCTCGGCCCGCAGGGGCTCCTCCTCCGCGTAGGCGGCGCACGCGAACGCGAAGTCCTGCCACACCAGCACGCCGCGCTCGTCGCACTCGGCGTAGAAGTCGTCGGCCTCGTACACGCCGCCGCCCCACACGCGCAGCAGGTTGATGCCGGCCAGCTCAGCCTGGTCGAGCCGCGCGGCGTAGCGCGCGCGGGTGACGCGCGGGAGGAACTCGTCGTCCGGGATCCAGTTGGCCCCCTTGACCCACACGGGGCGGTCGTTCACGACGATCGTGAACGAGGTGCCGTCCTCGTCGGGCTCGACCGCCAGCCGCACGGACCGGAACCCCGTGCGTGTCGCCACGGAGTCCAGGACGACCCCGTCGGCGCCGGCGAGCGTCGTGCCGACGTCGTGCAGCGGCTGGTCGCCGTGCCCGCGCGGCCACCACAGCGCCGCGTCCGGCACCTCGAGCCGCACGACGGCGGCGCTCTCGCCCGCCTCGAGGTGCGCCGTCGCCGCGACGTCCGCACCGTGTCCCGTGACGCGGACGGCGACGTCGAGGGGGCCGGACCCGCCGCCCTCGGACGCAGCACGCTCGACCTCGACGTGCACGTCCAGCCGGCCGGCGCCGCGCGCGACGTCCGCCGTCGCGAGCGGGCGGACCCCCGCGAGCCGGGCGCCGCTCCACGACTCGAGCCGCGCGGGGCGCCAGATGCCGACGGTCGCGGCGTCGATGCCCCAGTCCCAGCCGAAGTTGTAGGCCGCCTTGCGCAGCGCGTTGAACGGGTGGTGGTTGACCTGGGGGCGGTAGCCGAGGGCGAGGCTCCGGGCGTCCGCCTCGCGCACCGGCGACGCGAACCGCACCGTCAGAGCGTTGTCCCCGGGGCGCAGCAGCGCGGTGACGTCGCACCGGTACCGGCGGTGCTGGTTGGCGGTGCGCGCCACCTCCACGCCGTTGAGCGTGATCGTGGCGACCGTGTCCAGGCCGTCGAAGACCAGGTCCTGGCGCTCGTGCCCGTCGGGCTGCCACACCAGCGTGGTGCGGTACTCCCAGTCGCACGCGGAGACCCACTTCAGCAGGGCCTCGTGGTCGTCGAGGTACGGGTCGGGGATCAGGCCGGCGGCCAGCAGGTCGGTGTGCACGGTGCCGGGCACGGTCGCGGGCACGCCGCGCTCGTCGTGCAGGGCGGCGGCGAGCGCCTCGGGGACGGCGCCCGCGACGGCGCGGACGGTCCAGCCGTCGTGCAGCGGGACGGCGGTGGTGCGGGTCATGCGGTTCCTCCGGGAACGGTCGTCACGAGGGTGGGGCGGGCCGGGGCCGCGCCGGTGGAGCGGGAAGGGATCAGCCGACGGCGATGCGGACGCCGCCGGCCCGGGAGACGAGCTCGCCCTGCAGCACCAGGGCGGCCGCGCCGATCGCGGCGGCCTCGGCCGCCGACGACGAGATGACCACCTCGACGTCGTGCACGTGCCGCGCGACGGACGACGCCGCGAGACGCTCCCGGACCGCGGGCAGGTAGAGCGAGCCGGCCAGCGCCATCGCGGGGCCGGTGAGCACGAGGCGGTCGACGTCGAGCACCTGGGCGAGGGTCTGGGCCGCGACGGCGACGTACCGGGCGGACCGGTGCAGCAGGTTCGCGGCGACCGCGTCGCCCGCGAGCGCCGCACGAGCCAGGGCCGCGAACCGGACCGACACCGGCCGGTCCGTGCCGCCGAGGTCGAAGCCGGCCGCCTCGGCCGCCGCGACCACGGCCCGCGGGCCGCCCAGGGCCTCCACGCAGCCCCGCGACCCGCACCAGCACTCGGGCCCGTCGACCTCGACGCAGACGTGCCCGACCTCCCCCGCGTTGGAGCTCACGCCCCGCAGCGGGACGCCGTCGAGCACCGCGCCGGCGCCGATGCCCGTCGCCAGGTAGAGGGCGGCGAACGCGGTGCTGCCCCCGGCCCCGCCGGTCCAGTGCTCCCCCACCGCGGCGGCGGTCGCGTCGTTGTCGAGGACGACGGGCAGGCCGGTCGCCTCGCCGAGCCGCCGGCCGAGCGGGAAGTCCGCCCAGCCGCCCATCGCCGGCCCGGTGAGCACCAGGCGCGAGCCGCGTGACAGGGGCCCCGGCGACACCACCCCCAGGCCGAGCACGTTCTCCCAGCGCGCACCGGCGCTGTCGACGAGCCCCCGCACGGTCTCGGCCATGCCGTGGACCACCGACTCCGGGTCGCCGGCGGGCGACGTGCGCCGCAGCCGCGCGACGACGGCGCCGTCGAGGTTGACCAGGGCGTACGTGACGTCCGTCCCGTCCAGGTGCACCCCCACCGCGTGCCGGCTCGTCGGCACGAGCTCGAGGAGCACCCGGCGCTTGCCGCCGGTGGACTCCGCGAGGCCCGTCTCCTGCACCAACCCGTCCTCGATCAGCCGGCGCACCGTGGTGGACACGGTGGCCCCGGTCAGCCCCGTCGCGGCCGTGAGCTCGACCCGGCTGATCGTCCCCGCGGCGCGGATCGCATCCAGCACGGCCGCACGGCTCGACGGCACTCCCGCCGACGGCCCCGCGGGCCCGAGCACCTCTGTCATGGTCAACCTCCCGGCTCAGGGTGTCACGACCCGGGCGCCGCGCACCGCTCCGCGCACCGTTCCGCGCACGGGGCGGGGTCACGCGAGCTCCGCGAGTCGCCGCTCCGGGTCGGGAGAGGCCGCCCGCAGCGTCTTCGTGTAGTCGTGCTGCGGCCGCAGGATGACGTCGTCGGCCGGGCCGCGCTCCACGATCGTGCCCCGGTGCATCACCAGGATCTCGTCGGAGAAGTGCCGCGCCGTCGCCAGGTCGTGGGTGATGTAGAGGACGCCCAGGTCGTCCTCCTCCTGCAGCGAGGCCAGCAGGTTGAGGACGCCGAGCCGGATGGACACGTCGAGCATCGAGACGGGCTCGTCGGCCACGAGGATGCCCGGCTCCGGGGCGAGCGCGCGGGCGATGGCCACGCGCTGGCGCTGGCCGCCGGACAGCTCGTGCGGACGTCGCTGCGCGTAGTCCTCCGCGGGGTCCAGCCGCACGCGCCGCAGCAGCGCGAGCACGCGCTCGCGGACCTCCGCGTCGCCGAGGCGCGGGTGGTGCAGCCGCACCGGACGCTCCAGGTGGTGCCCGACCGAGTGGTACGGGTTGAGCGAGCCGAACGGGTCCTGGAACACCATCTGCACCCTGCTGCGGTACGCCACCTCGGCGCGGCGCCCCCGCCCCACCGGGGCGTCGTCGACGAGGATCCGGCCCGACGTCGGGCGCTCCAGGTGCATGAGCATCTTCGCGACCGTCGACTTGCCGGACCCGGACTGCCCGACCAGCGCGGTCGTCCGGCCCGGCTCGAGCCGGAAGGACACGCCGTCCACGGCCCGCAGGTCGGCGGACCGGAAGCCGGAGCGCAGCTTGTACACCTTGGTGACGTCGCGCATCTCGAGCGTGGTCATGCTCTCTCCTCCTCGGCGTCGTGCCGGGCCGCCGCCGCGCCCGCGGGCACCGTCCGCGTCCCGTCCCGCACGAACCCGCCGCGCTCCCCGGTCAGGCTGGGGAACGACGACAGCAGCGTGCGCGTGTACTCGTGCTGCGGGCGGGTGTAGAGCGTGAGCGCGTCGGCGAGCTCCACCACCCGGCCCTCCCGCATCACCGCGATGCGGTCGCTGATCTCGAGCAGCAGCGGCAGGTCGTGCGTGATGAACATGACGGCGAAGCCGAGCTCGTCGCGCAGCCGCGCGATCTCCTGCAGGATCTCCCGCTGGACGACGACGTCGAGCGCCGTCGTCGGCTCGTCCATGATCATCACCTGCGGGTCGAGCGACATCGCCATCGCGATCATCACGCGCTGGCGCATCCCGCCCGACAGCTCGTGCGGGTACGCGGTGAGTCGGTTGCGGTCCACGCCCACGCGCTCGAGCAGCTCCCCGCACAGCGTGCGCCGCTGGGCCTTCGACATGCCGGGCCGGTGGGTGGTGAGCACGTCGTCGAGCTGGTCGCGGACCTTCTTCACCGGGTTGAGCGAGTTCATCGCGCCCTGGAAGACCATGGAGATCTTCGACCAGCGGAACTGCCGCAGCTCCTCGCCGTCCATGCGCATGACGTCGAGCGCGTACCCCTCGCGGGAGTGGAACTCGACCGACCCGGCCGTCACCTCGGCCGGGGGCTTGAGGAGCCGCGTCACGCCGTACGCCAGGGTCGACTTGCCGCAGCCCGACTCGCCGGCCAGACCCAGCACCTCGCCGCGGCCGAGCTCGAGGCTGACGTCGCGCACCGCGTGCACCGGCGTGGCCGTCTGGTAGGTGATGCTGAGCCCCTCGATCGAGAGCACCGGGGGGCGCGCGGTCCCCGTGGCGGGGGCCGCGGCCTGCGTCGCCGCGCTCATGCGGCCACCTCCGTCGGGTCGGTCGCGACCGTGGCGGTCCGGGCCCGGCGTCGCCAGCCCTTGCGCTCCGCGCGGGTCTGGCTGCGCAGCTTGGGGTTGATGATCTCGTCGATCGAGTAGTTGACGAGCGAGAGCGCCGCGCCGAAGACGGCGATCGCCAGGCCCGGCGGCACGAACCACCACCACGCCCCGAGGCGCAGGGCCAGGCCGTTCTGCGCGTAGTAGAGCATCGTGCCCCACGTGAACGAGCCCGTGGCACCGAGGCCGAGGAACGACAGCCCGGCCTCACCGAGGATGGCGAAGATGACGGCCATCACCACCTGGGAGGCCAGCAGCGGGATGAGGTTCGGCAGGATCTCGACGACGAGCACGCGCCACGGCCGCTCCCCCGCCACGCGGGCGGCGAGCACGTAGTCGCGCCCCCGCACGCTGAGGGTGAAGCCGCGCAGCACGCGGGCCGACCCCGCCCACCCGGTGACCGCCAGCACCAGGGCGACGAGCAGGACGCTCTTGTCCTGCACGTAGCTGGAGATGACGATCACCAGCGGCAGGCCCGGGATGACGAGCATGACGTTCGACAGCAGCGAGAAGGCCTCGTCGGTGAGCCCGCCCGCGTAGGCGCCGACCACGCCGAAGAACGCGGACAGCACGAGCGTGAGCACGCCGACGATCGCCCCGATGAGCAACGAGCCCCGGGTCGCGTACGCCAGCTGCGCCAGCACGTCCTGGCCCGTCTGCGTGGTGCCGAGCAGGTGGTCCGCGCTCGGCGCGGTCATCCCGATGCTGTCCACCGCCGACGGGTCCTGCACGACCAGCGGGCCCAGCAGCCCGAAGAGCACGAACGCCACCACGATCGACAGGCCCACGACGAGCTTCGGGGTGAGCGGCGGCAGCGGGACGCGGCGCCGTCCGCCGCCCGGGGGCGCCCCGGCGGGTACGTCGACGCTCGCGGTGTCGACGCTGCCGACGATCTCGGAGGAGGTGATCGACATCGATCCGTCCTTTCTCAGCGGTGTCTCGGCGGCTCAGCCGCGCGCGCGGGTTCGGGGGTCGATCACCGAGTACAGGAGATCGACCAGGAGGTTGGCGCCCAGCACGGAGAGCGTGATGACAAGGAAGATCCCCTGCATCAGGGCGTAGTCGCTGCTGTTGACCGCGGAGAGCAGGGCCGACCCGACGCCCGGGTAGCTGAACACCGCCTCGGTGACGATGGAGCCGCCGACGACGAAGCCGAGGGAGATCGCGAAGCCTGCGATCGACGGCAGGACGGCGTTGCGCGCCGCGTAGGTCCGCATGATGCGCCCGCGCCGCAGCCCCTTGGCCTCCGCGGTGACGATGAAGTCCTCGGACAGCGTGGACACCATCATGTTGCGGATCCCGAGCATCCAGCCGCCGATCGACGACAGCACGATGGTCAGCGCGGGCAGGGTGCCGTAGTAGATCACCGAGCCGATGAACGGCGCGTTCCAGCCGGGCGACGTCGTGTAGACGTCGTAGCCCCCGTTGAGCGGGAACACCTGCCACATCGAGCCGAAGACGTACAGGAGCACCAGGGCCAGCCAGAAGTACGGCACCGACTGGAACATCGTCGTGACCGGGATGAGGTTGTCGAGCCACGACCCCCGGCGCCATCCCGCCAGCGTGCCCAGCCCGACGCCGAGCACGAACGAGATGATCGTGGACAGCCCGATGAGTCCCACCGTCCACGGCAGGGTCTGGGAGATGACCTGCGTGACCGGTGCCGGGAAGTACGAGACCGAGACGCCGAGGTCGCCCTGGGCGAGCTGGCGCAGGTAGTCCACGTACTGCTGCCACAGCGGCGACGACGTGTCGGCGCCGAGGAGGAGCTCGATGGCGTGCCGGGTGGCCGGGGTGACCTGGCCCTTCTGGGCCAGCTTGGACACCAGCTGGTCCACCGGGTTGCCCGGCATGAGCCGTGGGATCAGGAAGTTCAGGGTCAGCGCCGCCCACAGGGCGACGACGTAGAACCCGAGCTTGCGTGCGACGAACGTCATGTCGTTGACCTCGCGGTCTTCCTCCTCGGCGCCCGCACGTCAGCCGGCCGGCTGGATGGTCTTGAGGACGATGCCGTTGTCCCACGCCTTCCAGGACGCGGCGAACGCGTACTTGTCCTCGTTGTCCGGCCAGCCCGTCACCCGGGTGTTGTTGAACTCCGTCAGCGTGGAGTTGATGTAGATCGGCACGTACGGCAGGTCCTTGACGATCTCGTCCTGGACGATCGCGTACTGGGCCTTCTGCTCCGCCTCGTCGGACGTCTGCGACGCGGCGAGGATCGCGGCATCGACCTTCTCGTTCTTGTACCGGGCGTAGTTGCCGCCCGACGCCATCTCGCCGACCTTCGCCGTGTTCGTCGAGGAGTACTTGGGGTTGTACGTGAAGTACGGGTTGTCGGACGCGCCCAGGCCGATCGAGTCGAGGGAGAGCTGGAAGGTGCCCTTGACCTGGTTGTCGTTCCACTCGTTCCACGCGAGCTGCGACGGCTCGAGCTCGATGCCCACGGCCGCGAGCTGCTGCTTCATCGTGTCGTTGAGGGAGATGAAGTCCGACCAGCCCGTGACGGTCTGGATCGTCATGCTCAGCCGCTCGCCGTCCTTGGTGCGCACGCCGTCGGAGCCCTTGGTCCAGCCGGCGTCGTCGAGGATCTGGTTCGCCTTGTCGACGTCCGCGCCGGACGGCACCTCCAGGTTGCCCGGGTCGGCGATCCAGTCGGCGTCCCGCTCGGGCAGCAGGAGCGTCGGCGAGCCCGTCCCGGCGAACCCGCCGCCGGCGAGCTTGTTGAGCTGGTCGCGGTCGAGCGCCCAGTACATGGCCTGGCGCACGGCCGGGTCCGTCTGCGGGCCCTCGCACCCGAGGTCCGTGCTCGAGCAGGTGTAGATCGACGTCGTCAGCGCCGGGGTGTTGACGTAGGAGATCTCCTGGTTGTCCTTGAGCATCTGGTCCAGGCCGGGCAGGAAGGAGCTCATCCAGTCCACGTCGCCCGCGAGCAGGGCCGCCGACGCGGCGTCGGCCGTGTCGAGCGAGATGTAGCGGACCTCCGAGACGGACGGCTTGCCCTCCTCCCAGTACTCCGGGTTCTTCTCCAGCACGTAGCTCTGCGGGGTGAAGTCCTTGAGCTTGTAGGCGCCGGTGCCCACGGGGTCGGGGTTGATCGTGGTGATCGGGTCGTCGATGGCGGACCAGACGTGCTCGGGCACGATCGCCTGGTTGCCCAGGACCTGCGCCTCCTGCATGAACGAGTTCTTCTCCGGGAACGTCAGCACGACGTGCGTGTCGTCCGTGGCCTCGGCCGTGGCCGACAGGCCGGACGTGTTGAGCTCCGGGGTCTTCTGGATCAGGTTGAACGTGAACGCCACGTCCTTCGCGGTGAACGGCTCACCGTCGGACCAGCTCACGCCCTCCCGGGTGGTGATCGTCAGCTCGGTGCCGTCGTCGTTCCAGGAGAACTCCGTGCCCAGCAGCGGAGTGGGGTCGGAGGTCTCGGCGAGGTTGTACCAGAACAGCGGCTCGTAGATCACGCCGAGGGTGGGCTGCAGGGCGGTGGGCGAGAACGGGTTCCAGTTCTCGTTGATCGTGCCCGTCGCCCCGTTGAACACGGTGATCGACGCGTCCTTGCCTCCGCCCGCCGGCGAGGCACCGCCCCCGCCGGAACCTCCGCCCGAGCAGGCGGCCAGCGCGAACAGGGCTGCCGAGGCCGCAGCGATCCCGGTGAGCACCCGGCGACGAGCACGGCGTCGTGTCATGTCGGTCATCAGGAGTCCTTCTGTCGGTCGCCGTCCTTGGCGACACCCGTGCCGCTCCTCGAGCCCGCACCCCCATCGGTGCGGCGAGCCTGCGAGCCGGCAGAGACTTTTGTAGCTGGTTTAACAAAGTTCGCGCAAGGGGTAGACCGAGATTCGGGACGACCTCGGCCCATGGCCTGGCGGCATCCGCATGATTCCAGGCCAAGGCCGATCGCCCGCGCGGGCAGGGCGGCCCACCTCCTGCGACAGCGCTCCGGATCTTTGTTCGCCACCCGAACGAGCCGCCGCGGGCCCCTGCCCGGGTACCGTGTGGCCGTGCAGCCCTCCCCGTCCCCCGACGTCGTCGGCCTGGTCCTCGCCCGCCCGGCCCGGCTCCTCGCCATCGAGCCGTTCTTCATGGAGCTCGTGGCGGGGATCGAGGAGGTGCTCACCGCGACCGACCGGTCCCTGCTGCTGCACGTCGTCCACGACCTGGACGCCGAGCTCGCCACCTACGCACGCTGGACCCGCAACGGCACCGTCGGCGCCGTCGTCGTCACCAACGTGCGCACCGACGACCCGCGCCCCGCCGCCCTGCGGGAGCTCGGACTGCCGTACGTCGTCGCGGGCGGCCCGCGACCGGAGGACGACGCGCCGCACGTGTGGATCGACAACGCCCGCCCCGCCCGTGACGCCGTGGGCTACCTCGCCGACCTCGGGCACACCGTCGTCGCCCGCGTGACCGGGCCCGCGGTGTTCGCCCACACGCGCACCCGCACCGACGCGTTCCTGGAGCGCTGCCGCACCGCGGGCGTCGTCCCGCACGTCGTCGAGGGCGAGTACACCGAGGAGTCCGGCGCCCGCGCCACCGACGAGCTGCTCGGGCTGGACCCGCGGCCCACCGCCGTGGTCTACGACAACGACGTCATGGCGATCGGCGGCCTCGAGCACGCCCGCTCCGCCGGCCTGCGGGTGCCGGAGGACCTGTCGATCGTCGCCTGGGACGACTCCGCGCTCTGCCGGCTGTCCTCCCCGCCCCTGTCCGCGATGCACCACGACGTGCACGGCATGGGGCGGCTGATCGGCGAGGCCGTGCTCGACGCCGTCGAGGGCACCGTGCCGACCACGCGCACCGCGCCGTTCCCCCGGCTGCTGGTCCGCGGGTCGACGGCGCCGCCGCCGGCAGCGACCGACGCCCCCGGCGACGTGTCCACCCGGTAGCCGTCCGACCGACGTGGAACAGTGAGGCCATGACCGGGTCCGCCGCCGCCCCCGCACCACCACCCGTCGACCCCGAGGTGCTCACCGCCCTCGCGCAGGGCACCCTGCACGACCCGCACGCCGTGCTCGGACCGCACCTGCTGGACGACGACGGGAACCCCGCCGACGGGGCCTGGGCGGTCGTGCGCGTGCTGCGGCCGCTGGCCGACGAGGTGACGGTCGTGACCGCGGACGGCGAGCACCCGGCCGGGCACGTGGCCGCGGGGGTGTGGGAGTCGGTGGTGCCGGCGGGCGTGGACGCCGGCGGCGGGCGCCACGCGCCGGACTACCGGGTCCGCACCCGGTACGACGACGACGTGCAGACCGTCGACGACCCCTACCGCTTCCTGCCCACCCTGGGCGAGGTGGACCTGCACCTGATCGCCGAGGGCCGGCACGAGGAGCTGTGGCGGGCGCTCGGCGCCAACCCCCGCCGCTTCCCGAGCGCGCTGGGCGACGTCGAGGGGACGGCGTTCGCCGTCTGGGCGCCGAACGCCCGGGGCGTGCGCCTCGTGGGCGACCACAACCGCTGGACCACGGTGCACCCGATGCGCTCGCTCGGGGCCAGCGGGGTCTGGGAGCTGTTCGTGCCCGGCGTGGGCGCGGGCAGCCGGTACAAGTTCGAGGTGCTCGGCGCCGACCGCGTGTGGCGGGCCAAGGCCGACCCGCTCGCCAAGGGCACCCAGGTGCCGCCCGCCACGGCATCGGTCGTCGTCGACTCGACCTACGAGTGGGCGGACGGCGAGTGGATGGAGCGCCGCGCCGCGTCCGACCCGCACGCCGGCCCGGTGAGCGTCTACGAGGTGCACCTCGGGTCGTGGCGTCCGGGGCTCGGCTACCGCGAGCTCGCGGAGGAGCTCACCGCGTACGTCGTCGAGCAGGGCTTCACCCACGTCGAGCTGCTGCCGGTGGCGGAGCACCCGTTCGGCGGGTCGTGGGGCTACCAGGTGACCGGCTACTACGCGCCGACGGCGCGGTTCGGCCACCCCGACGACTTCCGCTACCTCGTGGACCGCCTGCACCAGGCGGGCGTCGGCGTCATCCTCGACTGGGTGCCCGGCCACTTCCCCCGCGACGAGTTCGCCCTGGCCCGGTTCGACGGCGGCCCGCTGTACGAGCACCCGGACCCCCGTCGCGGGGAGCAGCCCGACTGGGGCACGTACGTCTTCGACTTCGGTCGCCGCGAGGTGCGCAACTTCCTGGTCGCCAACGCGACCTACTGGTTCGAGGAGTTCCACGCGGACGGCCTGCGCGTCGACGCGGTGGCGTCGATGCTCTACCTCGACTACTCGCGCAAGCCCGGCGAGTGGGAGCCCAACGTCCGCGGCGGGCGGGAGAACCTGGAGGCCATCGCCTTCCTGCAGGAGGCCAACGCCACCGCGTACCGCCGCTCCCCCGGCGTCATGATGATCGCCGAGGAGTCCACGGCCTTCCCCGGCGTCACCCGGCCCACCGACGCGGGCGGGCTCGGCTTCGGGCTGAAGTGGAACATGGGCTGGATGAACGACGGCCTGCGGTACGTGGCCCACGACCCCATGTACCGGCGCTACCACCACCACGAGCTGACGTTCTCGCTGGTCTACGCGTTCTCGGAGCAGTACCTGCTGCCGATCAGCCACGACGAGGTGGTGCACGGCAAGGGCTCGCTGCTGCGCCGCATGCCGGGCGACCGGTGGAAGCAGCTCGCGGGCGTGCGCGCCTTCCTCGCCTACCAGTGGACGCACCCCGGCAAGCAGCTGCTCTTCATGGGCCAGGAGTTCGCCCAGGACGCCGAGTGGGACGAGGGCTCCGGCCTCGACTGGTGGCTGCTCGAGACCCCCGGACACGCCGGCGTGCAGCGCCTGGTGCGTGACCTCAACGCCGTCTACCGCGCCACGCCCGCCCTCTGGGAGCGGGACTTCGACGCCGCCGGCTTCGAGTGGCTCGACGCCGACGACGCCGACCACGACACGCTCTCGTGGGTGCGCCGGTCCGCCGACGGCGACCCCGTCGTCGTGGTCGTGAACTTCGCGGGCCTCCCGCACGAGGGCTACCGCCTCGCGCTGCCCGACGGCGGCGCCTGGGACGAGGTCCTCAACACGGACGCCGAGGTCTACGGCGGCTCCGGCGTCGGCAACCTCGGCCGCGTGCACGCCCAGGACGTGCCCTGGAAGGGGCGGCGGCACTCCGTCACGCTGCGGGTGCCGCCCCTCGGTGCGCTGATCCTCATGCCGAGATAGAGAAGGCGAGCGCGCGAGATAGAGAGGTCCGGACCTCTCTATCTCGCGCGCTCGCCTTCTCTATCTCGCGGGCTCGCCTTCTCTATCTCGGCATCAGTAGAGGCTGATCGCCAGTCGCTGGCGGGCCTTGACCACGCGCGGGTCGGCGGGCCCGACGATCTCGAAGTACTCGACGAGCCGCACGCGCAGCTTCTCCTTGGTCTCCGCGTCGGCACCGGGCAGCAGCTCGAGCAGGCGGGCGAAGGCGTCCTCCACCTTGCCGCCGAGCATGTCCATGTCGGCGACCGCGAGCTGCGCGTCGGTGTCGGCCGGCGCGTCGGCCGCCGCGGTCCGGGCCGCCTGGAGGTCGGCGCCGCGGGTGCGCTGCAGCAGGCGGACCTGCGCCAGCCCGGCGACCGCGAGGGCGTCCTTCGGGTCCTGCTTGATCGCCTTCTCGTACGCGGCGACGGCGGTGTCGAGGTCGTCCCGCTCGATCGCGTCGTACGCCTCCTGGTGCAGCGGCGGCAGCGGCTCCTCGGCCGGTTCCTGGTCGGCGGCCTCGGCCGGCTCCTCGCCCTCGGCGCCCTGGGCGGGGGCACGTCCCGTGACACCGTTCTGCTCGGCCGCGGCCAGCACCTGGTCCAGCACGCCGCGCACCTGCTCCTCGGGCGCCCCGCCCTGGAACAGCGGGAGCGGCTGGCCCTGCAGCACCGCGACGACGGTCGGCACGCCCTGCACCTGGAAGGCCGCGGCCACCTGCGGGTACGCCTGCGCGTCGAGGCGGCCGAGCAGGAACCGGCCGGCGTACTCCTCGGCGAGCCGCCCCAGCAGCTCGCCGAGATCGGCGTTCGCCTTGTCGGTGGGGATCCACAGCAGCATGACCACCGGGTACGTGGTCGAGTCCTGCACCACCTGCTGGAAGTTCGCGTCCGTGACGTCCAGCACGTAGCCGCCCGCCGACGGCGCGCCGCCGGGCTCCCCGGGCGGCGGCGACTGCGGGCGGTTCAGCGCCGACAGGTCGACGGCGCCACGCGTGCTGAAGGTCGGGTCGGGCGTGGGGTTGGTCATGGGCGCCATCCTATGAGGGAGCGTCAGTTGGAGGCTGCGGTCGCCACGTGCGAGTAGCCGAGCGGCCGGATCTTCTCGTCGGAGCCCTTGGCCGGGACGTACAGCGCGACCATGTCCGTGTACCGGGTGGTCAGGACGTTGGTCTGCTCGGCGTCGCCGAGCAGCGCCTTCTGCGTCTCGGACAGGGCCGGCACCTTGGCCTCGTCCTCCGCCTCGACCGTGGTCCTGCCGTCGAGGACGCCCATGACCAGCGCCCCGCCGTCAGCCGTGCGGACCGCACGGACCTCGCCCTTGCGCGCCGCGTACTTCTGCGTGTACTTCGTCCCGGACTCCTCGAAGCCGGGGACCTCCTTCCACGCCGCCGCGTCGGCCGCGACGGCCGCGACCAGGTCGCCGTCGGGCAGCTCGAAGCCCTTCGCGAAGGACGACTTCTTGGCGCCGAGGGTGACGAGGTCCGCGTACTGCGCGAGGGCGTCGGCGGGGGACGCCGCCAGGGAGTCGTCGTCCCCCGCGACGGCGGCCGATCCCACGGCCGAGTCGGCGAAGTACGGCATGCTCTGCCCCGGGATCAGCTGCACCCACGACCACATCTTGTAGTCCGCGCGCGCGGACTCCTGCTCGAACGCGACGAGGCGCGGCGTCTCGAGGTCCTCCGTGCTGGTCGTGATGGAGAAGCTCGTGCGCGGCCACCCCTCGGTGGTGGGGATGATCATCTGCTGGGACTCGCTCGGGATCTCCGTGACGAACTCCGTGTTGTCCCGCTTCTTCGCGACCTCGAGCTGGCTCGTGCGCACCTCGTACGCCGGCCCGGTCACGCGCGGCTTGAGCGCGGAGCCCTTGAGCGCCTTGTCGGCCTTCGTGACGGTGTCGGCGACCGCGGTGAACACCTGGGTGTCCTGCTCCTCGGTCAGCACGGGCCCGCTGAACGCCTCTCCGGGCTGGGGCTGGGGCAGCTCGTCGGCGCAGCCGGCGAGCAGCGTCGACGACACGACGAGGGCGCTCGCCACGGCGATTCCGCGGGTGGTGCCGCGGGTGGTACGGCGGTTCATCGGTTCTCCCCGTCGTTCTCGGTCGTCGGGTCGGCGGCCTGCCCGGTGCGGGAGGTGTCGCCGAAGCCCCAGGTGGCGCGCCAGGCGGCGGCGCGCCCCGCGGGCGTGGAGGTGTCGGGTCGGGGGGCGCCCTGCTCGGACGCCGGGTCGGACTGCGCCGGGCGCACCGTCGGGATGGAGCCGGTGATGGCGCGCAGCATGCGGGTCATCCCGCCCTGCTCCGCGGCCCGCCGGGCCTCCTCCTGGGCGCGCAGCTCCCGCCGCGTCATGCGCAGGGCGCCGGTGGCGGTGGTCGGCTCGGCCGGCACGGGCTCGTGCACGGGCGCCTCGGCCGGCACCGGCACCGCCGGGGCGGGCACGGGCACGGCGCCGAAGGGCACCGGTGCGGGGGACTCGACGGCGGGTGCCGCGTCGGCCGGCCCGGGCTCGGGTCCCGGGTCCGACGGCGCGTCGGCGACGTCCTCGCGCCGGCGGAGCCGCGACCGGCGCAGCAGCCGGCCGGCCAGGGGCACCTCGGCGGTGCCGGCAGCCGCGTCGCGCGCGGTGCCGTCCACCTCCGGGTCGCGCTCCGGCCGCTCCTGCTCCTCGGGCGCGGCGGGGGCGTCGGCCCCGGTCACGGCGTCGTGCGCGTCGTCGGTCGTCGTCGCCGGCGGCGCCCACGGGGCGGCGGTGTCCGCCGCGTCCGGGCGCACCGGGGCGAACGGGGCCCCGAGACCGGCGGCGGGCGGGCCGTCGTCGCGCAGGTCGGAGGCGGTCTCGTCGCCCGCGCCCTGCTCGGCGAGGTCGGCCCGGCGGGCGCGGGCCCGCCGTCCGCCCAGCACGAGCAGCAGTGCGCCGCCGAGCACCAGCACGGCGCCCACCCCGACGCCGGGCCACAGGTAGGGCGTGGTGACGGCGCGCGGCCAGCTGAGCTCCAGGGTCGGCGCCTGCGCGCCCTCTCCGACGCCGGCGGCGAGCAGCGTCCACCGGCCGGGGCGGTCGCTCCAGCGCAGCGTGACGGTGTTCTCGTCGGAGGCCTCGGCCACCCACATGTCCGACCCCGCGGGGTCGGGGCCGGACTTCGGCGCCGCGGCGGTCTCGGCGTCGGCGGGCTCGCCCGCCGTGACGGAGAGGTTCTCCCAGTCGGTCAGGCCGGTCACGCGCGAGTACGGGTCGTTGCCGACCCACCCCGCGACGTCGACGTCTCGACCGACGGCGAGGGTGACCTTCTGCCCCTCGGGGACGGACGCGCTGACGGTGACGTCGCCACCGACGAGCCCGAGGACACCGGGGTCGGTGACGACGAACGTGCCGTCACCGGTCGGCTTGGCCGTGGCGACCACCGTGTCGGTGTCGCGCCAGACCGTGGCCGAGGCGACACCGAGCGCGGCGGCAGCCAGTCCGACCAGGACCAGGACACCGCCCAGAATGCGTTGCAGCACCGAGCTTTCCCTTCGACGTGGACAGTCCAGCATAGGGACGGCGCGGAGGGCTCCGTCCACGTGACCGCCCTGGCAGGGTGCGGTTCACCAACCCTTCACGACTCGCGTACGACGGACGCGCCCGGGCTCCTGCGCGTCGTCACGACCCGTGGAACACTGCCGTGGCGGCGCCGTCGCGCCGCACCGACCCGGCGTGGGAGGATGTCCGACTCGTCCCGCGAGGGCAAGAATGTCCCGAGTATCGGCGCCCTGCCCCCGCCACTATCCTGGCGACGCCGGGGCACCCACCATGTACGGAGGTCTGCACGTGTCCGACGAGCGCACGCTCTTCCCGATCACCATGCGAGGTTACGACCGCGCGCAGGTGGACGGTCACATCGCCCGACTCGAGCAGGCGCTCGAGGAGGCCCGCCGGAACGTCGAGAGCACCGACGCGCGCGCCATGCAGATCTCCTCGGAGCTCGCGCTCGCGCAGCGCCAGCTGCGGGAGAACGAGAAGCCCTCCTACGCGGGACTCGGCTCGCGCGTCGAGCGGCTCCTGCGGTCCGCGGAGGAGCAGTCCACCGAGGTGCTCACGCAGGCGAACCAGCAGGCCGCCGACATCATGGCGCGGGCCAAGCTGTCCGCGGGTCAGGTGCGCGCCCGCGCGGAGTCCGAGGCCTCCGAGCTGCTCGGCAGCGCCCGCCGTGAGGCCGAGGAGATCCGGTCCACCACGGCCGCCGAGGCGGAGGGCACACTGCTCGCCGCTCAGCGCCGCGCCGAGGAGCTCGTGGGCTCCGCCGAGCGCGAGGCCGCCCTCATCACCAGCACCCTGTCCGCGGAGGAGAGCGAGCGCCGCGCCACCCTCGAGCGCGAGATCGGCGTCCAGCGCTCCACCGCGGAGCGCGAGACCACCGAGCTGCGCGTCTCCGCCGAGCGGGACACCGCGCAGCAGCGGGCCCAGGCCGCCGCCGAGGCCGCGGCGCAGCGTGAGGAGGCCGACCGCGAGTCGACCGACCTCCTGGAGCGCACCCGCCGGGAGGCCGCCCGCATCATCGCCGAGGCCAAGCACCAGGCCGCCGAGGCGTCGGACGCCGTGACGACCGAGCTCGAGCAGCTCCGCGAGCAGGCCCGCGCGGCCCTGGCCGACGCCGAGCTGGAGATCGCGCAGCGCCGCGAGCAGGTGGAGCACGAGGCCGCCGCGCGGCACGAGACCGCCCGCCAGGAGACGGACCTGCTCGTCCGCGCCGCCGAGGAGCACGCCGCCGAGGCCGAGCAGCGCGTCGCCCTGGCCCTGCAGCAGGCGGAGAAGGTCCGCGCGGAGTCCGACGCGTACGTGAAGTCGCTCGTCGCGGACGCCCGCCGCACCGCGGACGGGATCGTCGCCGAGGCGCGGGAGTTCACCGAGACGATGGTCAACGACGCGCGCGTCGAGGCGGAGAACCACCGCTCCACGGCCGCGCGCCAGCTCGAGGACCTCACCCGCCGGCACGACTCGATCAACTCCTACCTCGAGGAGCTGCGCGGCCTGCTCGGCGCGGAGAAGACCGCCGAGACCCCGGCCGGCGCGGGCCAGCCCGTCGCCGTCGTGCAGACGGCCGTCCCGGCTCCCCCGGCGCCGCAGGCGGAGCCGGTCGACGAGCCCGCCGACGTGGAGCCCGAGGCAGCGGCCGACGAGCCGGCCGCCGAGGCGATCGACGAGCAGCCGGACGCCGCGGAGCCCCGAGACACCGACGACACCGCCGCGGAGGCCGAGGCCGAGGCCGAGGCCGAGGCCGAGGAGGAGTCTCCGGCCCCGTCCAAGGCCTGAGCCTCGCTCCCCCGACGCCGCGGGCCCGCCACCGATCGGTGGCGGGCCCGCGGCGTCTCGTCTGTCGGCTGCGTCAGCCGGTCGAGGCCGAGCGGTACTGCCAGGGCCAGCGGGGCGGGTTGGTGCGCTCGGCCACGCGACGGTGCAGCAACCCGATGGCGGCGGCGACGGTGGCCGGGTCCTCGACGGCGCTCATGTGGCCGGCCGCCGGCACGACGGTCAGCGCGCCGTCCCGGGCGGCGTGCGCCATGTGCTCGGCCTCGACCAGCGGAGTCACCTGGTCCTCCGCCCCGACCACCACGGAGACGGGACCGTCGAACGCGCGCAGCACGTCGGTGCGGTCCGGGCGGGCCGCCATCGCGCGCTGGGCCCAGGCGACACCCGACGGCGACTGCGCGCGGATCCAGGACTCCAGCAGCGGGAAGAGGTTCCGGCGCTTCTCCACGCTCGTCGGCCCGAGCAGCGTGCCGGGCATGCTGAGCACCGGGTCGAGCGTCTGGTCCTCGGTGACGACGTTCGCGATCCGCAGCCGGTTGGCACGCGCGGCGTCGAGGTCGGCGGTCGACTTGGTGTCGACGAGCCCGAGCCCGACGACGAACCCCGGGTGCCGCTCCGCCAGGGCGAGCGCCACGTAGCCGCCCATCGACAGGCCGACCACGACCGCGTTGCCCTCGCCCTGCTCCCGCATGGTGCGGTGCACGGCGTCGGCGACGTCCTCGAGCCGCGGCGGGATGCCGCCGAGGTCGGAGTGCCCCTGGCCGGGCAGGTCCACGCCAATGGCGCGCACCCCCACGGGCAGGGCCTGCGCCGCGGCCGCCCACATGCGGTGGTCCAGCGGGAAACCGTGCAGCAGCAGCACCGGCGTGCCCGCCCCCTCGTGGAGCGGGTAGGTCGCCAGGAGCGCGGAGGTGGCGGTCATCGTCGACTCCTCGTCATCGCCTTGTCATCGGGAAGCTCTCATCGCGGCACGGTCTCGGCCTGCCGCACCTCGCCGTCGTAGTGCGTGGGCAGCGGGGCGTGGTCGGGCAGCACGTGCCCGACGATCTCGTCGAGGACCCGGCGCACCGCCGGCTCCCCGACCCACAGGTGCTTCGCGCCGTCGACGCCGATCACCTCGGCCTGCGGCACGCGCGCGAACCGCCGCCGTGCCTCGTCGGGACGCAGGTAGTCGTCGTGCTCGGGCACCAGGACCACGAGCGGGCGGCCGAAGTCGGCCCAGGCGTCCAGGTCGGCGTCCGTGGCGCGGTGCAGCGGCGGCGACAGCAGGATCGCGCCCTCGACGGCCGGGTCCGTGCCGTGCTTGAGCACCAGCTCGGTGCCGAACGACCACCCGACCAGCCACGGGCGCGGCAGCTCGCGGAACTCCGCGAGCTCGATCGCGGCGGCGACGTCGTACCGCTCCGCCTCGCCGCCGTCGAACGCACCGTCGGACGTGCCGCGCGGCGAGGACGTGCCGCGGGTGTTGAAGCGCAGGACGGCGAGGTCCGCGAGCGCGGGGAGGCGCCAGGCCGCCTTCCGGTACACGTGCGAGTCCATGTAGCCGCCGTGCGTGGGCAGCGGGTGGAACGTGAGGAGGGTCGCGACCGGGTCCCGGTCGGCCGGGAGGGCGAGCTCGCCGACGAGGGTGAGCCCGTCCGCGGTGTGCAGCTCGACGTCCTCACGGCGGGCGGGGAGCATCGTGAGGGAGCGGATCTGGTGGCCGGTGGCCTCGCCCGCGGGATCGTCCAAGGTGTCGTCGTTCATCGCCTCCAGGGTAGTTCGGCCGGACGTTCCTGGCCGGACCTGCGGGAGGTCAGCGCAGCCGGGTCCGGCGCTCCCAGCAGGAGGAGTGCCAGTGCCGGCGGTCCTCGAGGCCCGCGACCTCTCCCCCGACGACGTCGCGCTGCCAGGCGACGACGTGCGGGGTGCCGGCGGGGATCTCCTGCCGGCAGGCGGGGCAGCGGTACGCCTTGTCCCCGCCGCGCAGCCGGCGGACCGTCCATTCGCCGTCCTCGGCGCTCTCGCGTCGCACGCCGCCCAGGGCGCGGTCGAGGTCGAGCGGCGGGGGCGGGGCGCTCCAGGGGCGCTTGCGGGAGGGGCGACGCGAGGGCATGGCACCCATTGTCGCGCGGCGACGGCCGGGCCGGTCCGCCCGGCCGGGGCCCGGCGGACCCTGGACGGCGCGGTCAGGTCGTGCCGTTACAGTGGCCCGGTTCGTCCCCGCCGACCGAAGGACTCCCCGTGAAGCTCCGCACGTCCGCCGCCGCTGCCGCGCTGGCGCTGGCCGCGGCCCTGACCCTGACCGCCTGCGCCGACGACTCGTCCGGCGACAGCGCCACGCCGTCGGCCTCCGCGTCGTCGTCCCCGGCCACCGAGGCTCCCGAGCCGACGAAGGAGGACGTCGCCGCGCTCGAGTCCGTGAAGGTCGAGGGGAAGGCCGGTGCGGAGCCGAAGGTGACCTTCAAGACGCCGCTCGAGGTCTCGGTGCCCACATCACGCGTGATCGACGAGGGCGACGGCGCCGACCTCGCCGAGGGCATGAAGGTCACCATGGACACCGTCGCCTTCCTCGGCACCGACGGCTCCACCCAGGGCTCCACCTGGCAGCAGAAGACCCCGCAGAGCTTCATCCTCGGGGACGCGAACTACGGCGTGCTCACCGAGCCGCTGACGGGGCAGAAGGTCGGGACGCGCCTCCTCGTCGCCAACCCCGTGCAGGGCCAGGACGGCTCGACCGCGACGATGGTGAACGTCGTCGAGGTCACCGACGCGACGAAGATCCCGACCCGCGCCGAGGGCACCGCGGTCGAGCCCGAGAAGGGCCTGCCGACCGTCACGCTGGACGACTCCGGCAAGCCCTCGGTGGAGATCCCCGACGGCTACGAGGCGCCCAAGGACCTCGTCGCGCAGACCCTCATCAAGGGCGACGGCGCCAAGGTCGAGAAGGACCAGACGGTCACCGCGCAGTACACGGGGTGGACGTTCGACGGCAAGTCGTTCGACTCGTCGTGGGACCGCGGCACCCCGAGCTCGTTCTCGCTCCAGCAGGTCATCCCGGGCTGGACGGACGGCCTCGCCGGCCAGACCGTCGGCAGCCAGGTGCTGCTCGTCATCCCCGCCGACCAGGCGTACGGCGCCGAGAAGAGCGACGACAACGAGCTCGCCGGGCAGCCGCTGGTCTTCGTCGTGGACATCCTCGACGCGCAGTGATCCCGTGCCGTCGTCGTGACGTCCAGCACGTCACGACGACGGCCGTACAGCTCAGCCTGCAGGTGAGCTGCAGGTCGGACCCACCACGACGGCGGGCCCCCGGTCACGGGGGCCCGCCGTCGCGCGTAGTCTCGGGTGCCATGAGCGCAGAGCCCACCCCCGCCGAGCCGCCCGTGCCCGCCGACGCCCACGTCGGCCCTGAGCGCGAGGTCCTGACCTGGACCCTGCTGCCCGTCGCGATCCGCGAGCTGGCGCAGCAGGTCGTCGACAGCGGCTTCCTGCCCGACGTCGTGATCGCCGTCGCGCGCGGCGGCCTGGTGCCCGGCGGCGCGATGGCGTACGCCCTCGGCACCAAGGGCGTCGGCACGATGAACGTCGAGTTCTACACCGACATCGGCAAGACGCTGGACGACCCCCGCGTGCTCCCGCCGCTCATGGACACGTCCGAGCTGCCCGGGTCCAAGGTGCTCGTGGTGGACGACGTCGCCGACTCCGGCCGCACGCTCGCGCTCGTCATGGACATGCTCGCGAAGCAGGGCGCCGACGCTCGCTCCGTGGTGCTCTACACCAAGCCCCGCACGATCATCCGGCCCGACTACTCGTGGCGGGACACCGACCTGTGGATCACGTTCCCGTGGTCCGCCGACCCTCCGGTCACCGGCGCCCGCTCCGCCGACGTCTGAGCCCTCCTAGGTCACGCGGGCGAACAGCTCCCGGGCGCGGTCGACGACGAGGTCCGGGCGCTCGTCGACCATGAAGTGCGAGACCCCGGGGAGCACGTCGACGGTGAGGTCGTCGGCGTGCTCCTCGAACCCCCCGAGCAGGGCGGGGTCGCTGAGGATGTCGTTCTCGCCGAGCAGCGCGACCGTCGGCACGGTCAGGTGCTGGTCGCGGTAGGCGCCGCGCAGCACCGCCCACAGCTCGCGGCGCACGAAGTCGCGGCAGAGCGCCGACCCGGCGCGCGCGCCCGCGGGCTGCCGCAGCGGCGCGAGGTAGGCCTCGACGTCGGCGTCCGTCATCACGGGCGCGTCGCTGCCGTACTCCTGGAGCAGGTGGCGCGGCAGCCGCTGCCGGCCCCGCGCCAGGAAGCGCGGGCCGGTCAGCCGCGAGGCGATGACCACCTGGAACCACGTGTGCCGCATCATGAGCAGCAGCCGCGGGTCGAACCGCAGCCACAGGTGCGGCACGCCCATGCTCAGCAGGGAGGCGGCGCGCTCGGTGTGCTCGAGGCACAGGTGGAATCCGACCAGGGCGCCCCAGTCGTGGGCGACGACGTGCGTCCGGTCGATGGCCAGCGCGTCGAGCAGGCCGACGACGTCGGCCAGGAGGCGGTCGCGCGTGTAGCCGTCCGGCGGCGCGTCGGTCCAGCCGGACCCGCGCAGGTCGGGGCACACGACGTGGTGGTCGGCGGCGAGCGGGCCGATCACTCCGCGCCACTCCCACCAGTGCTCCGGGAACCCGTGGAGCAGCAGCACCGGGTCACCGGTCCCCTGCTCGACGACGTGCATCACGAGCCCGTCGACGTCGACCCACCGGTGGGTGACGCCGGCGAGCTCGGGCATCGGCACCTCGGCCGACGTCTCTGGCCGCGCCGAGGCGGCCCGCCCCTCGCCCACCACGTTCTCGTCCATCCCTCGAGACTACTACGTTCGTAGTGGCAAGTCACTACATCTGTAGTAACGGCGCTACAGTGCCTTCGTGACCCACACGCCCCCTCCCCGACGCCGCGCGCTCGACGCGGCGGTCGATCTGCTCGGCACCGCAGGGCTCCGCGCCCTCACGCACGGTCGCGTCGACGAGCGCGCCGGGCTCCCCCGCGGCTCGACGTCGAACTACTTCCGCACCCGCGCCGCCCTGCTGGCCGGCGTCTCCGACGAGCTGGCCGCCCGGGACCTGGCCGGCCTCTCCGCCGCACCGGAGCCGCGGTCGGCCGCGGACCTCGTCGACATGCTGTGCGCCGGCTTCGCGCAGGCGACCGGCTCCGACCGCGTCGCCACGACCGCCCGCCTCGTCCTCTTCCTCGAGGCGAGCCACGACCCCGACCTGCGCGAGCGCGTCAACCGTGGTCGCGAGGCGCTCATCGACTGGGGCGAGCGGATGGTGGGCCGGCTCGGCGCGGCCGACGCGCGCGCGGCGATGATCGCCGTCTCCGGCGCCTACGAGGGCCTGCTGCTGCACGCGATCGCGCGTCACGACCCGACCGACCCGCGTCCTGTCCTCGCGCTCGTCGTCGACGCCGCACTCGGGACCGCGAGATAGAGCACCCGAACCCGCGAGATAGAGAGGGCGCGGACCGTAGGCGACTACGGTCCGTGCCCTCTCTATCTCGCGGGTTCGGGTGCTCTATCTCGCGGGAGGGTCAGAAGTCCCAGTCGTCGTCCTCGGTGGCCACGGCCTTGCCGATGACGTACGACGAGCCCGACCCGGAGAAGAAGTCGTGGTTCTCGTCGGCGTTCGGCGACAGCGCGGCGAGGATGGCCGGGTTGACCGCCGTGTCCTCCTTGGGGAACAGAGCCTCGTAGCCCAGGTTCATCAGGGCCTTGTTGGCGTTGTACCGCAGGAACGCCTTGACGTCCTCGGTGAGACCCAGCTCGCCGTACAGCGCGTCGGTGTACTCGACCTCGTTCTCGTACAGCTCGAAGAGCAGCTCGAACGTGTAGGCCTTGAGCTCGTCCTGCTCGGTCTGGCTGACCTGAGCCAGGCCCTTCTGGTACTTGTAGCCGATGTAGTACCCGTGCACCGCCTCGTCGCGGATGATGAGGCGGATGAGGTCGGCCGTGTTCGTGAGCTTCGCGCGGCTCGACCAGTACATCGGCGCGTAGAAGCCCGAGTAGAAGAGGAACGACTCGAGCATCGTCGAGGCGACCTTGCGCTTCAGCGGGTCGTCGCCGCGGTAGTAGTCGAGCACGATCTCGGCCTTGCGCTGCAGGTGCGGGTTCTGCTCCGACCAGGCGAACGCCTCGTCGATCTCCCGCGTCGAGATCAGCGTCGAGAAGATCGACGAGTAGCTCTTGGCGTGCACCGACTCCATGAACGCGATGTTGGTGTACACCGCCTCCTCGTGCGGGGTCAGCGCGTCGGGGATGAGCGACACCGCGCCCACCGTGCCCTGGATGGTGTCCAGCAGCGTGAGACCCGTGAACACGCGGGTCGTCATGAGCCGCTCGGCGTCGCTGAGCGTGTGCCACGACTGGATGTCGTTCGAGACCGGCACCTTCTCCGGCAGCCAGAAGTTGCCGACCAGGCGGTCCCAGACCTCGAGGTCCTTCTCGTCCTGCAACCGGTTCCAGTTGATCGCGCTCACGCGATCGATGAGCTTGAGCTTGCCCGTGGGCGCCATGGTGTTCTCTTCCCCGAATTCCTGATAGTTGCTCGACGCGGTCACAGCATGCAGCTGACGCAGCCCTCGATCTCCGTGCCCTCGAGGGCCATCTGGCGGAGGCGGATGTAGTACAGCGTCTTGATCCCCTTGCGCCAGGCGTAGATCTGCGCGCGGTTGACGTCGCGCGTCGTCACCGTGTCGGGGAAGAACAGCGTCAGCGACAGGCCCTGGTCCACGTGCTGCGTCGCGGCGGCGTAGGTGTCGATGATCTTCTCGTAGCCGATCTCGTACGCGTCCTGGTAGTAGTCCAGGTTGTCGTTCGTCATGTACGGCGCCGGGTAGTACACGCGACCGAGCTTGCCCTCCTTGCGGATCTCGATCTTGGCGGGCACGGGGTGGATCGACGACGTCGAGTTGTTGATGTAGCTGATCGAGCCGGTGGGCGGCACGGCCTGCAGGTTCTGGTTGTAGATGCCGTGCTCCATGACCGAGGCCTTGAGCGCGCGCCAGTCGTCCTGCGTCGGGATCGCCACGCCGGAGTCGGCGAACAGCTGCGCGACGCGGTCCGTGGCCGGCTTCCACTCGCCCTCGGTGTACTTGTCGAAGTACTCGCCCGTCGCGTACTTCGAGTCCTCGAACCCTCCGAACGTCGTGCCGCGCTCGATCGCGAGCCGGTTCGACGCCGCGATCGCGTGGTACGCGACCGTGTAGAAGTACAGGTTCGTGAAGTCGATGCCCTCCTCGGAGCCGTAGTAGATCCGCTCGCGCGCCAGGTAGCCGTGCAGGTTCATCTGCCCGAGGCCGATGGCGTGCCCGAGGTCGTTGGCGCGACGGATCGACGGGACCGACTCGATGCTCGTCTGGTCGGAGACGGCGGTGAGCGCACGGATCGCGGTGTCGATCGTCTTCGCGAAGTCCGGCGAGTCCATCGTCTTCGCGATGTTCAGCGAGCCGAGGTTGCAGGAGATGTCCCGGCCGACGTGGTCGTAGGACAGGTCCTCGTGGAAGGTCGACGGCGTCGAGACCTGCAGGATCTCCGAGCACAGGTTCGAGTGGGTGATGCGGCCCTTGATCGGGTTCGCCGCGTTCACGGTGTCCTCGAACATCACGTACGGGTATCCGGACTCGAACTGCAGCTCCGCGATCGTCTGGAAGAAGTCGCGGGCCTTGATCGTCGTCTTGGTGATGCGGTCGTCGGCGACGAGCTCGTCGTACTTCTCCGAGATGGAGACGTCGGCGAACGGCTTGCCGTAGACGCGCTCGACGTCGTACGGGCTGAACAGGTGCATGTCCGCGTTCGTCTTCGCCAGCTCGAACGTGACGTCCGGGATGACGACGCCCAGCGAGAGGGTCTTGATGCGGATCTTCTCGTCCGCGTTCTCCCGCTTGGTGTCGAGGAACCGCATGATGTCGGGGTGGTGCGCGTGCAGGTACACGGCGCCGGCGCCCTGGCGCGCCCCGAGCTGGTTGGCGTACGAGAACGAGTCCTCAAGCAGCTTCATCACGGGGATGACGCCGGACGACTGGTTCTGGATGTGCTTGATCGGCGCGCCGTGCTCGCGGATGTTGCTCAGCAGCAGGGCCACACCGCCGCCGCGCTTCGACAGCTGCAGGGCGGAGTTGATGCCGCGCGCGATGGACTCCATGTTGTCCTCGATGCGCAGCAGGAAGCAGGACACGGGCTCGCCGCGCTGCGCCTTGCCCACGTTGAGAAACGTCGGCGTCGCGGGCTGGAACCGTCCGGAGACGACCTCCTCGACGACGTCGCGCGCGACCTGCTCGTCGCCGTCCGCCAGGCCGAGGGCGACCATCGAGACGCGGTCCTCGAAACGCTCGAGGTACTTCTTCCCGTCGAACGTCTTGAGCGTGTACGACGTGTAGTACTTGAACGCCCCGAGGAACGACTCGAACTGGAAGTCCTTCGAGTACGCGAGCCGGAACAGCTCCTTGACGAAGGTGCGCGAGTACTTCTCGAGGACCGCCGGGTCGTAGTACTTGTTCTCGAGGAGGTAGTCGAGCTTCGCGTCGAGCGTCTCGAACTGGATGGTGTTCGGCACCACGTGCTGCTCGAAGTAGGCCGTCGTGGCCTCGCGGTCCTTGCCGAACTGGATCTCACCGTCGGGTCCGTACAGGTTCAGCATCGCGTTCAGCGCGTGGTAGTCGAGCTGCACGCCCTGCAGCGGCACGGGGGTGGCCCCCGCGAGCTCCGGGTCCGTCGTAGCGCTCACGCCGAGATCAGTGACTGTCGTTGCCAAAATCGTCCCAATCCGTCACGGACGCGCGTGGCGTCCTCAGCCGTCCCCAGGAGTTCGAAGGCGTACAGGTAGGGCACCTGGCACTTCGCGGAGATGATGTCGCCGGCGATGCAGTACGCAGCGCCGAAGTTGGTGTTCCCCGCGGCGATGACGCCGCGGACGAGCGACCGGTTGTGCGGGTCGTTGAGGAACTCGCGCACGCGCCGTGGCACGGCACCGCCCTCGTTGCCCCCGCCGTAGGTCGGGACCATGAGCACGTAGGGCTCGGTCACCGTGAGGAAGCCGTCCGTCTTGCGCACCGGGATCCGGTGCACCGACATGCCGAGCTCCTCGAGCCCGAGGCGCTCGACGAACCGGTGGGTGTTCTCCGACACGCTGGAGAAGTAGACGAGAGAACCCATCGTGCTCAGCCTCCCCCCGGATGCTGCTTCCCGACCGGCGGGCGGTGCCGCCGAAGACGCACGGCGCCCCGGGTCGGGATCGAAGCCCGGGGCGCCGGCCGTTCGTGGGGTGCGGTGCCGCGGCCTGCGGGCCCCGCGTGGTGTCGAGTCCGGCGTCAGGCCGAGACGGCCTGCTGCGCCGCGACCGCGGCGATCTGGTCCGGGCGGAAGCCCGACCAGTGGGTGTCGCCGGCGACGACGACGGGGGCCTGCAGGTAGCCGAGCCCGCGGACCATCTCGAGCGCCTCGGCGTCCTGCGTGATGTCGACCACGGAGTACTCGACTCCCTTGCGGTCGAGGGCGCGATAGGTCGCGTCGCACTGCACGCAGGCCGGCTTGCTGTAGACCGTGATGCTCATGTGTCTCTCCCTCTCTGCGCTCCCCACCGGGGGCTTCGTCCGACCGGTGTCGCGACCCTGCGAGCCGGTCCCTCGACGGGCCTCGAAAGGGCCCGGACCAGGGATGACGCCCGTGGAACTACGCCGGTGTGCTTTGTTCGAAGGGCTGTGCGCCCCGCGTGCTCCAAACACTACACCTAGTGGTCAGGGCGCGCGCGGGGCCGACATCTTGTGGTTGACACCGCTGTCATTCCTCGAACACCCCTCGTCTCGCACCCTCAGGAACAGGTTCCCACGGGGGTCCGACACTCCTCGTCCACAGGGTGGGTGGCGCTCCGTCAACACCACCTCGGAGCCCCCTTCCGCAGCACCGTGCGGATCCCGTCCGGATGTCCACAGGCGGTGGGCGACGGGCGTCCACAGCGTGTGCGCGACGACGGTTCGTCGTGCCCCGGGGTACGGGCTCGGCCCGCCCCCGACCTCCCACCCGGAATCGACCCGGCAGATCGGACATTCCCGGCGGCGGCCACGGCGAAAAATCGTCGACGTCATCGGCGTGTCGCGCGGGGTGGTGTGTCGCACACCCCGCGGCCCGGTCAGCTCCCGGCGTCCCGGCCGGCGGCGGACGACACCGGCGCCGTGCGCCAGCCCGCGGGGTCGACGCCGCCCGGCACCGCTGTCGCGGGGTCGTAGGGCGTGCGGGTGAAGTGGAAGGTGCCGACGTCGAGGGCCTCCGCCGGCGTGCCGGTCGCGACGGCCTGCAGCTGCTCACCGCGCCAGTAGCCGCCCGCCACGCCGACCCAACCGCCGTCGGGCGACCGGCCGAACACCGTGCCCCGCCCGTCCGGTGCGCTCAGCTCCAGGCTGCCGTCGGCGCGGGGGGACAGGGTGTACGGCATCGGGCCCCAGTACCAGGTGCCGGCCAGCGCGAGGGCGTCGCGGTCGGCGGCGGCAGCCCCGACGGCGGCAGGGCCCGGCCCGCCCAGGAGGTCGAGCAGGAAGGACGCGTCCCCGAACCCCGCGGTCGAGCTGCCGCAGACGGCGACGACGTCCCCCGTCGCGGGGTCCGCCCGCAGCGTCGCGGTGAAGCCGGGCACGGAGCCCCCGTGGCCCACGGTGCGCCGGTCGGCCCGCCTGCCGTCGCCCGGCCCGTGGTGCACGGACACGCCCAGCCCCCACGCCGACGTGAACGGCACGCCGTCGTCGACCACCGCCCGTGGCGTCGCCATCCGCCGCCGCCACGTGAGCGGCAGGACGTCGTCGCCGCCGTGGTCGTCGCGCGCGCCGACCAGCCACGACCCGAACCGCACCAGGTCCGCCGGCGTCGACCACACCTCCCCCGCCGGCCCCATCGCACCGTAGGCGGCCACGGGTTCGGCGAGCACCGTGTCGGCGTGCGGGTGCACGGCGTACCCCACCGCGGCGTCTCCCGGCCGCGTCCGCCCGGTGCCCGTCATCCCCAACGGGACCCAGACCTCGTCGCGCAGGACGGCGTCCCACGACCGGCCGTGCGCCTCCTCGAGCAGCCGGCCCAGCACGGCGTAGCCCACGTTGGAGTAGTGGTGCCGTTCGCCCGGCTCCCACAGCGGCTCGACGCCGGACGAGACGAGCTCGTCCCACGACCCCGCGCCGTGCCGCTCCCACCACGGCCCCGGCGGCTCGGCCGGCAGCCCCGCGGTGTGCGTGAGCAGCTGGGCGACCGTGGCCTCCGGGGCGGGGGCGTCCGCGAGATGCCGAGCTACCGGGTCGTTCAGGCCGAGCCGCCCGGCGGCCGCCAGCCGCAGCACGGCCACGGCCGTCATGGGCTTGGTGATCGACCCGATCCGGAACGCCGTGCCCGGGCCGGACGGCGCCCAGCCGGCGGTGCCGGTCCACACCACCTCACCGGCGCGCCCCACCGCGGCGGACAGGGCCGGCACCCGACGCTCCCGGCACCGCATGCGCAGGGCGGTGTCGAACGGAGGGACGTCGGACGGAGCGGCGTCGGACAGGGACGAGGCGGGCGGCGGGACGGGATGCGCGTCGGTCATGCCCGCACGGTAGTGCCGAACAGGCGGGCCTGGTGGGGTCAGGGGGCGACCGCGGTGACCGGCGGCACCTCGCCCGAGGAGACGAGCCGGCGGTACCAGTGGGCGGAGTCCTTCCAGGTGCGCTCGCCCGTCGGGTAGTCGACGTGCAGGATGCCGAAGCGCCTGGAGTAGCCGTAGCCCCACTCGAAGTTGTCCATGAGCGACCAGGCGAAGTACCCGCGCACGTCGGCCCCCGCGTCGCGCGCCGCGCCCACGGCCTCGACGTGGTCGCGCAGGTAGGCCACCCGGCGGTCGTCGTGCACACGGCGCTCGCCGTCGTCCACCACGAGCTCGTCGTCGAAGGCGGCCCCGTTCTCGGTGACCGCGAGCGGCAGGTCCGGGTACGTGCGGTGCAGCCGCAGCAGCAGGTCGGTGAGACCGGAGGGCTCGATGTTCCAGCCCATCGCGGTGTACGGGCCGGGCTGCTCGGCGAACTCGACGTCGGTGACGCCGATCCACGGGCTGTGGCCCGACGCGCCGTGGCCGTCGTTCTCCGACCGCTCACCGTCCCCGTCGAACCGCCGCACGGTGACGGTGGAGTAGTAGTTCACGCCGAGGACGTCGAGGGGCTGGCGGATCTGCTCGAGGTCGCCGTCGCGGACGAACGACCAGTCGGACACGTGCGCGGTGTCGGCGAGCAGGTCGTCGGGGTACGCGCCGTCCAGGATCGGGCCGAGGAACGCGCGGTTGGCGAGCGCGTCGATCTTCCGGACGGCGTCGGCGTCGCCCTCGGACGCCGCGTCCGCCGGCCGGATCGCGTGCAGGTTGAGCGTGATCGACACCTGGGCGCCCGGCAGCACGTCGCGGATGGCCTGCGCAGCGAGACCGTGCGCGAGGTTGAGGTGGTGGACGGCCGCGAGCGCCGCCGCGGGTTCGGTACGGCCGGGCGCGTGGACGCCGGAGCCGTACCCGAGGTAGGCCGAGCACCAGGGCTCGTTGAGCGTGGTCCAGGCCTCGACGCGGTCGCCGAGCTCGACGGCCATGTGCCGGGCGTACTGCGCGAACGCGGCGGACGTCTCCCGGTTCGCCCAGCCGCCGGCGTCCTCGAGCTCCTGCGGCAGGTCCCAGTGGTAGAGCGTGACGAACGGCCGGATGCCGCGCGCGCGCAGCGCGTCCAGCAGGTCGCGGTAGAACGCGACGCCCTCCGGGTTGAGAGGGCCGCTCCCGCCGGGCTGCACGCGCGACCACGAGATCGACAGGCGGTAGGCGCCGACGCCGAGCCGGTCGAGGTGGTCCACGTCCTCGGCCCAGCGGTGGTAGTGGTCGCACGCGACGTCGCCGGTGTCGCCGTCCCGGGTGCGCCCGGGCGTGTGGGAGTAGGTGTCCCAGATGGACGGCCCACGTCCGCCCTCGGCGGCGGCGCCCTCGATCTGGTACGCCGCGGTGGCGGTGCCCCACAGGAAGTCGGCAGGGAACGTGCGGGTGGCGGTCGCATCCGTGGCGGTGCTCGTCGTCGTCATGGTCCTCGGTCCTCGATGCTGGGTCTCGGAGATGGTGGAAGCGCTCCCACCGCTGTTCGGAAGTCTAGCCACAGGCCGCCGGCACGGCGGACACAGCCGGCTGCAGGTCGCCTGTGACCCCTTCGAGCATGCGATCCGTATCGCCAACCGGCCGGTTGGCGATACGGATCGCATGCTCGAAGGGGTCACAGGCCGAGGGACAGGGTGCCGGGGCCGGAGCCCGCGGCCGTGCGCTCCCCCGCCCGGACGGTCCAGGCGCCGGGGGCGTCGTCGGAGGTGACGACGACCTCGTCGCCCGCGCGGCGGACGCGGAAGCGCGCCGCCTCGCCGTCCGGCCCGCCCGTGGGCACGAGGGTGACGGCGTCGTACCCGTCGGGCAGGCCGAAGCAGCGCAGCTCCACGCCGTCGGCCCATGCGTAGTCGGGACGGTCGGTGCGCGCCCCGACCGGCAGCACCGTGCCGGGGCGCACCAGCACCGGCAGGGAGTCGAAGCCGTGGGTCTCCGTGACCCAGCGCGGGCCGGTCACGGTCTCCGCGTGCGACGCTCCCGCGCCATCGAGCAGGCGCGTCCACGTGCCCTCGGGCACGTAGTACTCGACCGTGCCGTCGGCCTGGAAGACGGGGGCCACGAGAAGGGAGCCGCCCAGCATGTACTGCATGTCGACGCCGAACGTGGCCCGGTCGCCCGGGAACTCCAGGACCATCGGCCGCATGATCGGAGTGCCCGCGGCGTGCGCCTCCTCCCCCGCCTGCGCGAGGTAGGGCATGAGCGACATCTTCAGGTGCGTGAAGCGGCGCGCGACGTCGACGGCCTCCTCGTCGAAGGCCCACGGCACCCGGTACGACGACGAACCGTGGAAGCGCGAGTGGCTGGACAGCAGCCCGAACGCGAGCCAGCGCTTGAACACCCCGGCGTCGGGCGTGCCCTCGAAGCCGCCGATGTCGTGGCTCCAGTAGCCGAAGCCCGACAGCGCGAGCGACAGACCGCCGCGCAGGGACTCCCCCATCGACGCGTAGGTCGAGTCGCAGTCGCCGCCCCAGTGCACCGGGAACTGCTGCCCGCCCGCCGTGGCCGACCGCGCGAAGACGACGGCGTCGCCGCGCCCGCGGCGCCGCTCGAGCAGGCGGAAGACCAGCTCGTTGTACAGCTCGGCGTAGTAGTTGTGCATCTTGCGCGGGTCGGAGCCGTCGTGCCAGACCACGTCCTCGGTGGGCACGCGCTCGCCGAAGTCGGTCTTGAAGGCGTCCACGCCCTGGTCGAGCAGGCGCTCCAGGTGGCCGAGGTACCAGTCCGCGGCGTCAGGGTTGGTGAAGTCGACGAGCGCCATGCCCGCCTGCCACAGGTCCCACTGCCACACCCCGCCGTCCGTGGTGCGCAGCAGGTAGCCCTTGGCCCGACCCTCCTCGAACAGCGGCGAGCGCTGCCCGATGTACGGGTTGATCCACACGCTCACCTTCAGCCCCCGGTCGTGCAGGCGGGCGAGCATGCCCTCCGGGTCGGGGAAGACGCGCGGGTCCCACTCGAAGTCGCACCACTGGTACTCGCGCATCCAGAAGCAGTCGAAGTGGAACACGCTGAGCGGCAGCCCGCGCTCGGCCATCCCGTCCACGAAGCCCGTCACCGTGGCCTCGTCGTAGTCGGTGGTGAACGACGTCGACAACCAGGTGCCGTACGACCAGGCGGGCACGCGCGCCGGCCGCCCCGTGAGCGCGGTGTAGCGGCGCAGCACGTCCTTCGGCGTGGGGCCGGCGATGACGTAGTACTCGAGCGACTGGCCCTCGACCGAGAACTGGACGCGCGTGTTCACCTCGGAGGCGACCTCGAGCGACACCCGCTCGGGGTGCGCCACGAAGACGCCGTACCCCTTGCTGGTCAGGTAGAGCGGCACGTTCTTGTACGCCTGCTCGCTGGACGTGCCGCCGTCCTCGTTCCAGACGTCGACGGACTGCCCGTTCTTGACGAACGGCCCGAACCGCTCGCCGAGGCCGTAGACGTGCTCCCCCGGCTCGAGCGTCAGCTGCTCGTGCACCCAGGTGCCGCCCTCGAGCGGGCCCGACGTCGCGCTCATCGCGCCCACGGACTTCGGCAGGCTGGAGGTGAGGACCCGGCCGTCGTGCTCGACGTCGACGCGCCAGCCGCCGCCCCGGTGCACCCGCACCGAGAGCCCCCCGGTCTCGAGCACGCCCTCCGTCTCGTCGACCTTCACGACCGGGAGGAAGCCCGGCTCGCGCCGGACGGCGAACTCCGGCCCGCGGTGCGCGGCGCCCGCGAAGTGCTCCACGCGCACCCGCACGACGCCCGGCGCGGGCGAGGAGTACGTGACCGTGAGCATCGGCCGGTTGAGCGTGTCGCCGCGATGCCGGACCGGCGCCGTCGGGGCGTACACGGTCATCGTGCCCGCGGACTCGTCGACGCGGACGTCGTCGACCTCCACCGCGTACAGCGGCGCGATGCCACGGCGGGTCTGCCAGTAGCCGTCGGTGAACTTCATCAGGTGCACCTACTCCGTGCTGTCGTGTCGATGATGGCGGAGCGCCCGGGAGCACGCCGCGCGAGGGGGTGGCGCGCTACTTCACCGCGCCGGCGGTGACGCCTCGGGTGAGGGTGCGCTGGAAGATCAGGAAGAACACGAGGGCCGGGACGAGGGAGACGAGCGCCCCGGCGTTGGTCGTGGGGGCGTCCATCATCCGGTCGCCCTGCAGCGACGCGAGCGCGATCGGGATCGTCTGCGTGTCGTTGGTCGTGAGCATGACCAGCGGGATGAAGAACTCGTTCCACGTCCAGATGAAGAAGAAGATCATCAGGACCATGAGCGTGGGCCGCACGATGGGGAACACGACCCGCCACAGGATCCGCCAGCGGCCCGCGCCGTCGAGCGCTGCCGCCTCGAGCAGCGCCGGCGGGAACGTGCCCAGCACGGACGCCAGCAAGTACGTGCCGAAGGCCGACTGGATGACCGTGAAGATGATGATCACGGACCACTGCGAGTTCGACAGCCCCACCTGCCGGGCCATGTCGAACAGGGGGTAGATCAGCGCCTCCTGCGGGAGCATGTTCGCGAGCAGGAACAGCAGCACCACCCACATCCGGCCCTTGATCCGGCCGATCCCGATCGCGTAGGCGTTGAGGAGCGAGAGCGCGCACGCCGCCACGGCCACGACGGCGGAGATGAAGAACGAGTTCCACAGCTTCACCGGGAACTCGGTGCGCTGCCAGAAGTTCACGAGCCCGTCCAGATACAGGCTCGTCGGCAGGCTGAGCGGTCCGTGCTGCGTGTAGTCGTCGGGCGACTTGAACGCGTTGAGCAGCATCACCAGGAGCGGCGCGACCACGAGCAGCGCGACGACGACGGCGCCCGCGAGCACGAACCAGCGCCCGGCGCCCCGGTGGTGCCGGTTCCCGCTGCGCGCCCGGACGGTCGCCAGGGTCGCGGCCATCAGCGCACCCCCTCCTCGGCCCGCTCGGCGCGCGTCTGCAGCGCGAGGATGACGACGGCGACCACGAGGATCACCACGGTGAGCACGGTCGCGACGGCGGCGCCGTAGCCCACCCGCGACTTGTCGAAGAAGTTGAGGTACGAGTAGTAGCTCGGCACGAGGGTGGAGCTCTCCGGGCCGCCGCGGGTCAGCACGTAGATCGGGCCGAACACCTTGAGCGCCGCGACCGTGCAGGTCAGCGTCACGACGAACGTCTCCGGGCGGATCTGCGGGATCGTGATGGCCCGGAACCGCCGCCACCAGCCTGCGCCGTCCAGCTCCGCCGCCTCGTACAGCTCGGGGTCGACCCGCTGCAGCGCCGCCATGAAGATCACCACGGGGTAGCCGATCTGCACCCAGATCAGCACGAGCATGACGCTCGGCAGCGCCGTGCTCGGGTCGCCCAGCCAGTTCGGCGGGTCCGCGACGCCGACGGCGCGCAGGATCTCGTTGAGCGCACCCGTCTGGGCGTTGAGGATCCAGTTCCACAGCACACCAGCGACGGCGACCGGGAGGATCTGCGGCAGGTAGTACGTCGCCCGCAGGACCGACGCCACGCGGGCGCCGAACCGCCGGCCCAGGTAGTCGAACAGCACCGCCGCGAGCAGCAGGCCGATCACGGTCGGCACGAGCACCATCGCCACGATCATCGCGACCGAGTTCTGGAACGACGTCCAGAACGCGGCGTCGTGCCAGAGCTCCGTGTAGTTGTCGAGGCCCACCCAGGTGAGCGGCGCCAGGCCGCCGCGCCAGGAGAACAGGCTGATGTAGACGTTGGTCACCAGCGGGTACCCGATGACGAGCACGAAGAGCACCGCGCCGGGGAGCAGGTACGCCAGGTAAGGCAGGGTCGTGCCCCGCCGGCGGCGGCGCGTCCGGGCGTCGGCCCGGGACGCCGCCGCGGGCGGGCTGAGGGTGGCGGTCACGTCGTCACTCGCCGAGCAGGTCGGCCTTGCCGTCCGTGTAGGCCGACTCCAGCCCGTCGAGCACCTGCTCCGGCGTCTTCGACCGGTTGATCAGGGACTGCAGCTGGCTGACGATCGTGTCGTAGTACCCGGGCACGGGCCAGTCGGGGTAGAACGCCAGGCCGTCGTCGTCGAGGATCGCCTGGAAGTTCTCGGTGAGCTCGCGCGTCTTGTCGTCGGTGATCGTGGACGCGTCGCCCGCGACCGGCAGGCCGCCCGTCTGCGCCAGCACGTCCTGCACCTCGGGGCGCAGCGTGGTGTCGATGAACTCCGTGGCCAGCGACGGCGAGTCCGCGTTGGTCGGGACGACCCAGAGGTTGCCCGACGAGCCGGTGTGCAGCGTGTTCCCCGGGAAGTTGAACTGACCCCAGTCGTCCTTCATCTCGGCCGTCACGCGGCCGAACCACCAGGAGCCGGAGACCATCATCGGGTAGTCGCCCTTCATGAAGGCGACGCCCATGTCCTCGGCCGTGAGGCCCGCGGAGTCGGAGGCGACGTAGCCGTCCTCGATCCACGAGTCGAGCTGCTCGGTGGCCGCCGTCATCTCCGGCCCGTGGAAGTCGACGTCGCCGTCGAAGAGCTGGTACCGGTCGACGAGCTCCCGGTCGGCGTTCGCCAGCACGAGCTCGTACCAGAGCTGTCCCATCGGGTACTCGGCGCCGGCCTCGGCCAGCGGGGTGACGCCGTCGTCCTTGAACGCCTTCATCACCTGCTCAAGCTCCTCGAGCGTGGTCGGCACCTCGAGGCCCGCGTCCTCGAACATCTTCTTGTTGTAGTAGACGCCCACGAACTCGCCGTAGTTGGGCACGCCGTACCAGTCGCCGGAGCCCATGAGGCCGTTCTCGTCGTAGCGCGCGGTGGTCTGCAGCGAGCCGGACAGCTTGTCGGCCCAGCCGTTCTTCTCCGCGGCGTCCGTCAGCGGGGCGATCAGGCCCTGCGCGGCGAGCTGTCCGGCGGTCGCGTTGCCCTTGTTGTACTCCATGACGTCGGGCACGTCGTCGCCGGTCAGCACGATCTTCGCGTTCTTCTGGATCTGCTCGAACGTCTGCTTCTCGACCTCGACCGTGACGTCCGGGTGCTCCTCGGAGAAGATCTCGATCGCCTTGGCCCAGGCCTGGCCCATCGCCGAGTCGTCGTTCTCGTAGTGCCAGATCGTCAGGGTCTTGTCGTCGGTGTCACCGCCCCCGGCGGTCGTGCCGCCGCCTCCCCCGCCGCCCACGCAGGCGGTCAGCGTCAGGGCCGACGCGGCGATCAGGGCGGCCGCGGACAGCGTGCGTGCGCGGTGGAGCATGGGGTCCTCCTCGTCGAGTCCAGCGCCGCGGCGACAGTGCACGGCCGCGGCGAGGCGCCCCGACATGCAAATCGAAGCGCTTCGACGGCGAGTATCGACCCCGGACGAACCGTCGTCAAGCAAACGCGCCTCGACCTGAGGTCGCCTGGCGCCCGGCGACCGCCCCGGGATCGAAGCGATTCGCGCGCGCCCACTACGCTCTCCGACCATGGCCGAGCTACGCGCGACGACGCACGTCCTGCACACCGACAACAGCGCCACCCGGTGGGTCGAGGCCTACCCCGTGGGCAACGGGCACCGGGGGGTGATGTGCACAGGCCGCGCCGGGGTGGAGCACCTGTGGCTCAACGACCTCACCGCCTGGTCCGGCTCGCCGCACCCCGACCCGCTGGCCGGGGCGCGCGCCCGCGGCCCCGAGCACCTCGCCCGGGTGCGTGCCGCCGTCGAGGCGGGCGACGTGCGGGGGGCCGAGGCCCTGCTCGCCGAGATGCAGACCCCGTGGGCGCAGGCCTACCTCCCGCTCGCCGAGATCGACGTCGCCGTCGAGCCCGCCGACGCGCCGAGCGGGCCCGCGCCCCACCCCCACGGCATCGAGCGGCGCGAGCTGGACCTGCGCACGGCCGTCGCCACGCACGCGTGGGAGCATCCCGTGGCCGGGCGCGTCGTGCAGGAGACCTGGGCCGACTCCCGCGGCGGCGCGGTGGTGCACACCGTGCGCGCCGCGCGCCCGGTCCGCCTGGTCGTGCGCGTCGAGAGCCTGCTGCGGGCGTCGGCCCGCCCGCCCGTCGACCTGTCGCGCGCCGACGGTCCCGCCGGCCCTGCGGGCACCGCCGTACTGGTGCGGACGCTCGACCTGCCCGTCGACGTCCCGCCGTCGCACCATCCCGAGGGCGAGCTGCGGTACGACGCCGCGCTCGGCCGCACCGGCACCGTCGCCGTGGCCGCGCCCGCCGACCGCGACGCCGTCGTCGACGACGACGGCACGCTGCGCACCGGCGTCGCGCGCACGCACGTGCTGCTGGTCGCCACCGCCACGACCGACCCGCCCGGGGACGCCGACGCCGCGGCGTCGGCCGACCGGATCGCGGCACAGCTCGCGACCGACAGGGGCCACGGCGGCGCAGGTCAGGGCGACGACGCCTCCGTCGAGGGCGCGGACGCGCTCCGCGAGCGCCTGCGCGCCGCGCACGTCGCGGAGCACGCGCGGCACTACGGCCGCGTGGACCTGGCGCTGCCGTCGCCCGCGGGCGCGGCCGACCTGCCTACCGACCGCCGCGTGCTGGCTGCCGCCGAGCGCCCCGACCCCGGGCTGGCGGCGCTCACGTTCCACCTCGGCCGCTACCTGCTGCTGTCGTCGTCCCGGCCGGGCGGCCTGCCCCTCACGCTGCAGGGCCTGTGGAACCCGTGGCTGCCGGGCCCGTGGAGCAGCGGCTACACGCTGAACATCAACCTGCAGATAGCGTACTGGGCGGCCGGCGCGACCGGGCTCGCCGAGAGCCAGGAGCCGCTCCTGCGCTACGTCCGCCGCCTCGCCGCCGGGCCGGGCGCCGCCGTCGCGCGCGACCTGTACGGCGCCGCCGGGTGGGCGGCCCACCACAACTCGGACGCGTGGGGCCACGCGGCGCCGGTGGGAAACGGCCGCGGCGAGGCCAAGTGGTCCGCGTGGGCGCACGGCGGCACGTGGCTGGCGCAGCACCTCCTGGAGCACCACCGGTTCACGGGCGACGACGCCGAGCTGCGCGCCGCGTTGCCCGCGCTCCGCGGGGCGGGCGAGTTCGCGCTCGCCTGGGTGCAGACGGCGGGCGGCTCCCCCGCCGGCGCCGGGCACGACGGAGACCTGGAGCGCGCCTGGACCAGCCCGTCGACCTCGCCGGAGAACCAGTTCGTCGCGCCCGACGGCGAGCCCGCCGCCGTCACGACCAGCGCCGCGATGGACGTGGCGCTGCTGCGCGCCCTGGCGGCGGGCTGCCGCGAGGCCGCCGGCGCGCTCGGGCTCGACGACGCCGACGAGCCGTGGCTCGCCCGCCTCGAGGCCGTCGCCGCCGCGCTGCCGGGCCCGGCGGTCGGGTCGCGCGGCGAGCTGCTGGAGTGGGGCGAGGAGGTCCCCGAGGCGGAGCCGGAGCACCGGCACCTGTCCCACCTCGTGGGGCTCTACCCCCTCGGCGACCTGGACCCGACGACGACCCCCGACCTGGCGCGGGCCGCCGCGCGCAGCCTCGAGCTGCGCGGCCGCGAGTCCACGGGCTGGTCGCTCGCCTGGCGGATCGCGCTGTGGGCACGGCTCGGCGAGGGCGACCGGGCCCACGACCAGGTGCTGCTGTCGCTGCGCCCCGCCGACGGGCCCGACGGGCGCCACCCGGGCGGGCACCGGGGCGGGCTGTACCCGAACCTGTTCAGCGCGCACCCGCCCTTCCAGATCGACGGCAACCTCGGCCTCACGGCGGGCGTCGCGGAGATGCTGCTGCAGTCGCACCGGTGGGACGACGGCGTGGTCCGCCTCGACCTGCTGCCCGCGCTGCCCCCGGCGTGGCCCGACGGCGAGGTCACCGGTCTGCGGGCTCGCGGCGGGGCCGAGGTCGACCTCGTCTGGCGCGACAGCGCGCTCACCCGCGCGCGGCTGCGGGCGCCTGGCGACCGGGCGCTGGACGTCGTGGTGCGCCACGGCGGCGTGGCCGCCCCGGGAACCCCGGTCTCGGTCGCCGCGGGCGCTACCGTGATCCTCGACGTGCCCCGTGACCTCCCGGTCGTGGGCGCCGCCGTCCCTCACGCACCCAGGAGATAGCCGTGGCCACCATCGAGGACGTCGCGAAGGCGGCGGGAGTCTCGGCGTCGACCGTCTCCTACGTGCTGTCGGGGAAGCGGTCCATCTCCGCGCCCACCCGCCGGCGCGTCGAGCAGGCGATCGCGACGCTCGGCTACCGCCCGCACGCCGGCGCGCGTGCCCTCGCGTCGGCGCGCACCGAGGTCATCGGGCTCATGATCCCGCTGCGCACCGGCATCGACGTGCCCGTCATCATGCAGTTCGCGGGCGGGGTCGTCACCCGGGCGCGGGAGCACGCGCACGACGTCCTGCTGCTCACCCAGGACGACCTCGAGGGCCTGGAGCGCGCGACGAACGGCTCGATGGTGGACGCGCTCGTCGTCATGGACGTCGAGGCCGACGACGCCCGCATCCCGATCCTCACCCGGTCCCGGCAGCCGTCCGTGCTGGTGGGCCTGCCGCGGGACGCCTCGGGGCTGTCGTGCGTCGACCTGGACTTCGAGGCTGCAGGCCGCCTGGCCGCGCAGCACCTGTCCGAGCTCGGGCACCGGCAGGTGGCCATGCTCGGCGCGCCGCCGGAGGTCGTGGACCGGCACACGTCGTACGTGGACCGCGTGATGCGCGGGTTCGCGCAGGCGGCGCCGGAGCACGGCCTCGACGCGAAGGTCGTCGCCTGCCCGGGGGCGCCCGCCGAGGTGGCGCGCGTCGTCGACGAGCTCCTCGCCGAGGCGCCCGGCACCAGCGGGCTCTTCGTGCACAACGAGCGTGCGCTGCCGCACGTGCTGTCCCGGCTGCGCGACTCGGGCCGGTCCGTGCCCGAGGACGTGTCCGTCGTCGCCCTGTGCCCCGAGGACGTCGCGCTCGCCCAGCAGGTCCCGATGACCGCGATCGACCTGCCGGCCTCGACGATCGGCAGCCTGGCCGTGGACATCGTCATGGCGCGGCTCGACGGCGGCCAGCACGCCGAGACCCGGCTGCTGACGCCCGAGCTGACCACCCGCGGGAGCACCGCCCGCCGCTGACCGACCGGCCCCTCGACGTCGCAGGGCCGCACCCCGTCCGGATCGCCGCACACCATTGCGCAACCCGTCACGGGGGTGATATCAATTCGAAGCGCTTCGACACGGCGGCCGACGGTGGCCGCCGAGCGCGCGAGACCCATCACGAGGGAGTGACAGGTGAGCCTCACCCAGGGAGCGCCGCTGCTCGACCGCGGAACCGCCGACACGCCGGACCGAGAACGCGGGCGCGGGAGCGAGGACGCCCCGCGAGGCCGGCGCCGCGACCGCGACCGGAGACACCGGGGCAAGAAGGCGTCGCCCGCGATGTTCCTCGTCATCCTCCCGTTCCTCGTGCTCGTGCTGGTGTTCTCCTATCTGCCCCTCGCCGGCTGGGCGACGGCGTTCTACGACTACAAGCCCGCCCTCGGGCTGTCCGGCAGCGACTTCGTCGGGTTCCAGTGGTTCCGGATGCTCGTGTCCTCCCCCACCCAGCTCCAGCAGATCGGGCAGGTCATGGCGAACACCCTCGCCATGAGCTTCCTGGGGATCGCGACCTCGCTGCTGCCGGTCTTCTTCGCGATGCTCCTCAACGAGATCCGGGCGCCGTGGTTCAAGAACGCGGTGCAGACCCTCACGACGCTCCCGAACTTCATCTCGTGGGTGCTCGTGTACATGATCGCCTTCTCGCTCTTCTCCACCTCGGGCCTCGTGAACTCGGTGCTGAACGACTGGGGCATCATCACCACGCCGATCAAGTTCCTCGACACCGGTGAGCACGTGTGGCTCACGATGCTGCTCTGGAGCCTGTGGAAGGGCCTCGGGTGGGGCGCGATCATGTACCTCGCCGCCATCACGTCGATCGACCCGGCGCTCTACGAGTCCGCGCGCATCGACGGCGCCGGACGATTCCAGCTGATGCGGTACATCACCTTTCCGCAGCTGATGCCCACCTACGTGGTCCTGCTCGTGCTCTCCATCGCGAACATGCTCAACAACGGCATGGAGCAGTACTACGTGTTCCAGAACGCCTTCAACAAGGAGCACATCCAGGTGCTGGACCTGTACGTCTACAACATCGGCATCACCGGGAACAGCCTGTCGATGGCGACCGCCCTGGGCATGCTCAAGAGCGTCATCTCCGTCGTCCTGCTCGTCACGGCCAACGCGATCGCCAAGCGCGCCCGCGGCACGTCGATCATCTGAACGGGGACGAGACCGTGTCGATCACCAGTCCTGCGCTCAAGCGCACCCGCGGGGACTTTCCCTTCGCGATCGTCAACTACGCCGGGTTCCTGCTCTTCGCGCTCCTGTGCGCCTACCCGTTCTACTTCCTGATCATCAACTCGATCAGCGCCAACGACATGAGCGCCCTGGGGCAGGTCCGCCTGTGGCCCGAGGGGTTCCACCTGTCGAACTACACGCAGATCCTGCAGCTCGACGGGCTGTCCGCCGCCGCGATCGTGTCCGTGGCCCGCACCGTGATCGGCACGGCGTGCACGGTGCTGGCGTCGGCGTTCCTCGGCTTCATGTTCACTCAAGAACGGATGTGGAAGCGCTCCCTCTGGTACCGCCTAGTCATCTTCACGATGTACTTCAGCGCGGGGCTCATCCCGATGTACATCACGATGAAGACGCTGGGGCTCACGAACTCGTTCTGGGTCTACATCCTCCCGGCGATCGTGCAGCCCTTCAACATCATCCTCGTCAAGACGTACGTGGAGTCGATGCCGGCCTCGCTCCAGGAGGCGGCCGAGATCGACGGGGCGGGCACGCTCCGGGTCTTCTTCCGGATCATCCTGCCGAACATGACGCCGATCCTGGCCACGGTGGCGATCTTCACGGCGGTGGCCCAGTGGAACTCGTTCCAGGACACGCTGCTGTACATCACCGACCAGAAGCTCTACTCCCTGCAGTACCTGCTCTACACGTACACCAACCAGGCGAGCAGCCTGGCGCAGGCGGCGCAGAACGCTCAGGGAAACCTGGGGGCCTTGGCCACCGCGGCCACCACGCAGACGCCGACGTCGATCCGCATGACGGTCGCGGTGCTCGTGGTGCTCCCGATCCTCTTCATCTACCCGCTCTTCCAACGCTATTTCGTCAAGGGAATCATGCTCGGCGCGGTCAAGGGCTGACCGCGTCTCGTTCGAACGCACGAAGGGGTGTCATGAAACTCAGGAAATCGATCGCCATGGTGGTGGTCCCGCTGGTCGGTGTGCTGTCGCTCGCGGCCTGCTCGCCCGCCGGGTCGGACGACGACTCGACCACCACGGCGAGCCTCGACCAGGACTGGTCGAAGGCCGACCCGATCACCGTCGACGTCTACGACGGCCTGGCCAACTACATGGGGACCCAGGGCGGGTGGTTCGGGAAGATCGTCAAGGACAAGTTCAACATGGAGCTCAACATCATCGCTCCGAACGTCGCGGGCGGGGGTGACACCCTGTACAACACCCGCGTCTCCGGCGGCGAGCTGGGTGACCTCGTCGTCGTCGACAAGGGCCAGCAGATGGACGAGCTCGTGGAGGGCGGCCTCCTCCTGGACGCCGCCGACTACTACGAGTCGATGACGAACGTCCCGAAGTACGACCCGGCGGTCCAGCACCTCAACGAGGGCAAGGAGGGCGTCTACGGCTTCCCGACCTCCGTGTCGAGCCTCAAGCCGACCGAGCCGTCCGAGGGTCTGGAGCCCACGTTCGGCCCCTACCTGCGCTGGGACCTGTACGGCAAGGCGGGCTACCCGGAGATCGGGACGCTGGAGGACCTCCTGCCCGTCCTGAAGGACATGCAGGACGCGCAGCCCCAGGCCGACAACGGGCAGAAGGCCTACGCCATCTCCCTGTTCAAGGACTGGGACGGGAACATGATGGTCACGGCCAAGCAGCCCGCCACCCTCTACGGGTACGACGAGATGGGCTTCGTCCTGGCGAAGGCGGACGGCTCCGACTACCAGAGCATCGTCGACTCCGACTCGGAGTACGTCCGGGCCCTGAAGTTCTACTTCGACGCCAACCAGATGGGGCTCGTCGACCCGGAGTCCACCACCCAGAACTACGACACCATGTTCACCAAGTACCAGAACGGGCAGGTGCTGCTGTCCTGGTGGCCGTGGCTCGGGCAGTCCGCCTACAACACCGACGCGAACATGGGCGCCGGCAAGGGCTTCGAGCTCGCGCCGCTGCAGGACCAGCAGATCTTCTCCTACGGCGCCGAGGTGTACGGCGGCAAGCAGATCCTCGGCATCGGCTCGGGCGCCGAGGACCCCGCCCGCCTGGCGGCGTTCATCGACTGGCTCTACTCGCCCGAGGGCGTCAACCTGAACTCGTCGCAGACCGGCGCGGCCGCCGGGCCGGAGGGTCTCACCTGGGAGGTGGGCGAGGACGGCGAGCCGGCGCTCACCGACTTCGGCACGAAGGTCTTCCGCGAGGGCGGCGCCGACGTGCCCGCCGAGTGGGGCGGCGGGGCCTACGTCGACGGCGTGTCGACCCTCAACGTGTCGACCGTCCTGCCCAAGGACGTCAACCCGGAGACCGAGTTCCCGTACAACTACACGTTCTGGCCGAGCTACCAGGAGCAGGTCGCGAACCCGCTGACCGAGGACTGGAGCGCCCGGATGGGGGACGCCACCTCGACCATGGAGTACCTGCAGGCCAACGACCAGCTCGCCGTCGCGCCGGGCGCGAGCTTCACCGCCCCGACGGACGACTCGGAGGTCGAGGCCATCCGCAGCCAGACCAAGGCCGCCATCATCGAGCACTCCTGGAAGATGGTGTTCGCCAAGGACGAGGCCGAGTTCGACTCGCTCCTCGGGGACATGCAGTCGACCGTCGAGGGCCTCGGCTACGCCAAGGTGCTCGAGTTCGACATGGCGAACGCCAAGGCGCAGAACGACGCCCGCGAGGCGGTCGCCAAGGAGTTCGGGTGATCGTCCCGGTGCGGTGACCGGTCACCGGTAGCCCCAAAGCGAAGGGCTCGGGCGCGCGGCGCCCGAGCCCTTCGCCGTCCCGTGCAGGGACGCCGGGGATCACTGCCCGGAGTGCGGGCTCACCGGCTCGAGCTCCGACGGGTCGGCCTGGCGGCGCCGGAAGACGCCGTGCAGCACGAAGGCGCAGACGTACGCACCGAAGGAGAACCCGATCGTCGCGCCCAGGAAGAGCGTCTGCGGCGCCACGAGGGCCAGGCACGCCGCGCCCACCGGGATCAGCACCAGCAGCAGGGTGCGCGCCGGCTCGACCAGGGGCAGCAGCAGCGCGTTGCGCAGCGTCCGCCGCAGCGGCGCGTCGAACCAGGCGACCAGCGCGAGGGCGTACAGCAGCGCCGCGAGCAGGAAGCAGGCGCCGAGCAGCGCGAGCGCCCCGGCGACGGCGCTGAGCACGCTGGGCAGCGAGAGCCAGAAGACCCCGCTGTACACGAGCATCGCCGCCGGCAGGCCGAACGCCGCCAGCGCCGCCGTGCCCCGCCAGGCGTTGCGCACGAGGGCGACGACGAACCCGCGCACCAGGTGCCCGCGCTCGTCGTCGGCGTACCGCAGCGTCACCTCGAGGAGCGCGCTGGTGGCGGCGCCGATGGTCACCAGCGGCAGGCAGGCCACCAGGTACAGGACGTTGAGCACCACGAACAGGACGAACGTGGTGATGCCCTGGGCCGTCCGGCCCTCCGGGTCGATCCTCACCGCGCCGCGCCCCCGGGCGTCGGGGCCTGCACCGCGAGGCGCCGCCGCACGGGGAGGTCGGCGCTCGACGGGCCGGCCGCGAGGACGTACTCCCCCGGCTGGACGCGGAGGAAGCCGTCGAGCGGCCCCGCGGTCGCGCCCTGCTCCCAGACGGCAAGCCGGGCGACGTCGAACGGCACCTCGACCACCGCCTCCTCGCCCGGCTGGAGCCGCACGCGCCGGTACCCCAGCAGCAGGCGGACCGGGGTGGCGGTCTCCGCCGCCGCGGAGCCCAGCGAGTAGACCTGGACCAGCTCCTCGGCGGGCCGGCCACCGGCGTTCCGCACCGTCACGCGCGCGGTGCGGACCCCGGGGGCGGCCGGGTCCGCAGGGTGCAGCGGCGGGTGGTCGCGGGTCGGCGCGGGCGCTTCCACGGCGTCCGCCGACAGGTCGAGGCCGTCGTACGCGACGTCGCCGTACGACAGCCCGTGGCCGAACGCGAACGCCGGGACGCCGAGGCCGCCGGCGGGCAGGTGCCGGTAGGTGACCTCCTGGCGGCGGGTGTCGTAGTCGAAGAGGTCCCCCGCCTGCTCCGGCCGCGCCGGCCAGGTCTGGGCGAGGCGGCCGGCGGGCTCCACCGCGCCGGTCAGCACGTCGGCGAGCCCGTGCCCGAGCTCCTGCCCGCCGTGGCTGCTCCACACGACGGTCGCCGCGTCGTCGGCCCCCGGCCCGAGCACGTACGGGTAGCTTGACACGATCGCGAGGACGGCGCGGGGGTTCGCGTCGGCGGCGGCCCGCCACGCCTCGACGGCGGCCTCGGGCAGCATCAGGTGGGGACGGTCCTGCGTCTCGCGCCCGCCCAGGTGCGGGTCGTTGCCGACCACCACGACGACGGCGTCGCAGCGCGCCGCGGCCTCGGCCACGCGGGCGGCCCCGGACTCCAGCACCCGGGGCACGAACCGCGCGGCGTCGTCGAGCGTCCGGCCCTCGGCGCACAGCACCCCGGTCTCCCGTTGCACCCGCACCCAGCGGCCCGACCCGAGGTGCAGCAGCGACCACGAGCCGTCGGGGTGGACGTGGCGGCGGAAGCTCTCCTGCACCTCCCAGCCGCCCACCCGGTCCGCGTCGGCGCGCAGCGGCCAGGACGCCCCGGTCAGCAGGCGCCCGGACGCCGCCGCGCGGAGGGTCAGCACGCCGTCGCCCCAGTCGGTCACGTGCAGGTGGGTCGGCTTGCCCGCGTCGACGGCGTCGGCGACGACGCTCGCCCCGTCCGCGGAGACGGCGACGTACCGCCCGGAGCCCGCCACCCGCAGCGCGACGACGTCCGCCCCGGTCGCGACCTCCACGCGGTCGGCGCCGAGCGCGGCGCGCAGCCCGTCGGCCGGCGTGACGGCGTACGGCGGCGTGCCCGAGTACCAGTCGGTCAGCACGACGTCCGCGAGCGGGCCGACGACGGCCACCGACCCGGGGGCGAGCGGCAGCGTCCCGGCGTCGTTGCGCAGCACGACGACGGACCGGGCCGCGGCCTCCCGGGCGAGCCGGCGGTGCTCGGGCGCGTCGATCGTCCCGTGGTGGGCGTACGGGTCCTGGTCGCCGTCCAGCTCGCCGGTCCGGATCCGCAGCTCGAGGAGGCGCAGGACCGCCCGGTCGACCTCGTCCGTCGTGAGCAGGCCACGCTCGAGGGCCTCCTCGATCCGCCGCACCGTGGGTGCGCGGTCGGCGTCGTCGTCCGTGAACGAGTCGACCCCCGCCCGCACCATGGCGGCGTTCCCGGCGGCCCGGTCGGACGCCGCGCCCTGGAGGGTCACGAGGAAGGCGGGCGCCGCGGCGTCCGAGACGAGCGCCACGGAGCCGGGGGCCCACGACCTCAGCTCGTCGAACAGCTCGCCCTGCAGGTGGGCCGGCACCCCGTTCACCTGGTTGTACGACGGCATCACCGCACCGGCGACCCCTGCCTCGACGGGCTCCCGGAACGCGGGCAGCTCCTCCTCGTGCAGGGTGCGCGGTGCGACGTTCGAGCTCGTCGACGACCGGTCGGTCTCGTTGTTGTACGCGAGGAAGTGCTTGAGCGTCGGGACCGTCTTCCACACCCGCCCGTGCTCGCCCCGCAGGCCACGGCTGTAGGCCGTCGCGAGGTGCGCGGTGAGGTGCGGGTCCTCCGCGTACCCCTCCTCGTTACGGCCCCATCCCGGGTGCCGGAGCGTGTTGACCACGGGCGCCCAGACGTTGAGGCTCACGGACGGGTCGGCCCGGTGCTTGGCCCGCACCTCGGACGCGACCGCGTCGCCGACGCGCCGCAGCAGGTCGACGTCCCACGTCGCCGCGAGCCCCACCGGCTGCGGGAACACGGTCGCCTCCCCCAGCCAGGCGACGCCGTGCAGCGCCTCGCAGCCGGTGTGGAACGGCGCGAGGCCGAGCCGCTCGACGGCGGGCGCGTGCTGGTGGAGCATCGCGACGCGCTCGTCGTGCGACAGCCGGGACAGCAGGTCGCGGGCACGCTCGGGCGCCGGCAGGCGGTGGTCACGGAAGGCAGGCACGTCCACGGGTCCTCCTCGGGGCGCCGCGACGGTGCGGCTCGGGTCGCGCCTCCCTGTCGAAGCGCTTCAACAACGCTACCGACCCCGGCCCCCGAGAGCAAAGAACCCTTCGAGCATGCGATCTGTCGCGCCATCCGGTCGGATGGCGCGACAGATCGCATGCTCGAAGGGTGCGGATGCGGCGCGCGTCAGGCAGCGGGGACGTCGACGCCGCCGCGCAGGACGCGGCGCACGCGCAGGTCGCCGTCGGTGACGACGAGGTCCGCGCGACGCCCCACGACGAGGCCACCGACGTCGGTGAGTCCCAGCACGCGCGCCGGCACCCACGACGCGGAACGCACCGCGTCGACGAGCGGGACGCCCGCCGCGACGGCGTCGCGCACGACGTCGATCAGGTGCGCCGTGCCGCCCGCGATCGCGCCGCCGTCCGGGTCGTCCGGGTCGGCGAGCCGGGCGACGCCGCCGCGCACGGTCACCGCCATGGGGCCCAGCTCGTAGGAGCCGTCCGCCATGCCGGCGGCCGCCATCGCGTCCGTGACGAGCGCGACCTGGTCGGCCCCGACGGTCTCCACGACCGTCCGCACGGTCGCCGGCGCCAGGTGGACCCCGTCCGCGATCAGCTCCACGACGAGCTCGCCGCGGGCGGCGGCCGCCAGGCACGCGGCGATCGGTCCGGGCGCCCGGTGGTGCAGGGGGCGCATCCCGTTGAACAGGTGCGTGGCGGTCATCTCGCGCGCGGGGGCCTCGCCGGCCTCGGCGGCGGCCGTGAGGGCCGCGGCGACCTGCGCGACGAGCGCCTCCGCCTGCTCCGTGGTGGCGTCGGTGTGCCCGAGGGACGGCACGACGCCCGCGGCGACCAGCGCGTCGGCCGCGCCGTCGGGCCCGGCCACGCCGTCGACCTCGGGGGCCACGGTCATGGTGCGCAGATGCCCGCGCGAGGCCTCGACGAGGTCGCGCACCAGGCCGGTGTCGCCCGGGACGAGGTCCTCCGGGCTCTGCGCGCCGCGCCGCTCGTGCGAGAGGAACGGCCCCTCCGCGTGGATCCCCGCGATCTCGCCCGCGTCGGCGAGGGCGGCGAGCATGCCCGCCCGCGCCAGCAAGGTCTCGCGGTCGGCCGTGACGAGGGACGCGAGCATCGTCGTGGTGCCGTGCCGGCGGTGCTCCCGCACCGCGACCAGCGCCTCGTCGGCAGTCGTCGCGTCGGGGAAGCCGACGCCACCGCCGCCGTGGTTGTGCAGGTCCACGAGGCCGGGCAGCAGCACGGTGCCGGGCTCGGGGACGGCGGCCGCAGCCACGGCGGCGGCGACCTCCGGGTCCGTGTGCTCCGCCGCCGCCACGGGTCCCACCCAGCGCACGAGGCCGTCCGCGACGACGACCGCGCCGTCCTCGACGTCGTCCTGCGGGGTCACGACGCGGCCGCGCAGTGCGACCAGCGCGCCGGGCTCGGAGACGGGGGCCGTGGGGGTGGCAGCGCTCATGGGCCAATCCTGCCGCACGGCGGGCGAATTGCGAAACCTTCCTGACAAACCCCTGGGGGGTTCAGAAGAGGCGCGAGTCCACGTCGTCGACGCCGCGCATCGCGTCGTAGTCGAGCACCAGGCACTCGATCCCGCGGTCCGTCGCGAGCACGCGCGCCTGCGGCTTGATCTCCTGGGCGGCGAACACGCCGCGCACCGGGGCGAGCAGCGGGTCGCGGTTGAGGAGCTCGAGGTAGCGCGTCAGCTGCTCGACGCCGTCGATGTCCCCGCGGCGCTTGAGCTCGACCGCCACGGTCGCGCCGGCGGCGTCGCGGGCGAGGATGTCGACCGGGCCGATCGCCGTCATGTACTCGCGGCGCACGAGCGTGTGGCCCGCGCCGAGGCGGTGGATCTGCGCAGCCAGCAGCTCCTGCAGGTGCGCCTCCACGCCGTCCTTCACCAGGCCCGGGTCGACGCCGAGGTCGTGGGCGGAGTCGTGCTCCACCTCGTGCAGCTCGATCTCGAGGCGGTCGTCGGACTTCTGGTGCTGCACCGTCCAGACCTGGGTGACGCCGCGCTCGCGAGCCTCGTCGTCAGGCTCGCCGACCGCCGTCGCGCACGGCGGGCTCATCCAGTTGAGCGGCTTGTACGAGCCGCCGTCGGAGTGCAGCAGCACGCTGCCGTCCGCCTTGACGACGAGGAGCCGCGTGGCCAGCGGCAGGTGGGCGGTGAGCCGGCCCGTGTACCGGGCCGAGCAGCGGGCGACGACGAGACGCACGGTCCCCCTCTTCGTTCGTGGCGGGTGCTGCGGAGCGGGCGCCGCGAAGGGCGCCCCAGGACCCTACAGGACCAGGTCGCGGCGCCCCGGGGGCGCGGACTCGAGCCAGGACGCCAGCCCGGCGTAGGCACCGGAGGACATCAGCAGCTCGAAGTCGGTGCCGTCGTAGCGGCAGCGCACCAGCACCTGGTCGGGCTGGCCGGCCTGGTCGAGCGGGGCCCGGCCGGTGATCGAGAGCCCGTCGCGTCGCCAGACGCGCGCCGGGCGCGGCGCGAGCGACCACCCGCGCCACCAGTCGATACGGCCCACGGCGTAGTGGGCGATCCCCACCATCCACGCGGCCTGCGGGTCGTCCGCGGGCCGGGCGTGGCAGGGGAAGGAGCCGACCCTCCGGGAGAGGGTCCGCAGGCGGGAGGCGCCGGCGGCGAGCACCAGTCCGAGCGCGACGACGAGAGCCACCGCGGTCCAGACTGCGTACGCCACCGGCACCTGCCTCAGCGCAGCGCCGGCTCGCGGCCGGACAGCTCCGTGACCTCGTCCACGACGATGGTCACGAGGTTGCCGTCGACGGAGACGAACCCGCCGGTGACGTGCGCCTCGACCGCGGTCTCGTGGGCCGTCGACACCTTGACCGTGCCCGGGCGCAGCACCGCGAGGAGCGGGGCGTGGCCGGCGAGGATGCCGACCTGGCCGTCGACGGACGGGGCGCTGACCTCGCGCGCCGCGCCGGACCAGACCTTGCGGTCGGCCGCGACGAGGTCCACGTTCAGCTCTGCCATCTCCATGTCCTCTTTCCGATCGTGCGGGTTCGTCAGGCGGTCGCGTCGCCCCGCCGGGAGGAATGCCTCCCGGCGGGGCGGCGCGGGCGGGACGAGACCGTCAGGCCCCGTACTCCTTCTGGATCCGGGCCCAGTTCTCCTCGAGCATCTCGAGGCCGCCGATGTTGTAGAACGCCTGCTCGGCGATGTGGTCGAACTCGCCCTCGGCGATCTTCTTGAACGCCTCGATGGTCTCGCTCAGCGGCACGGTGGAACCCTCCACGCCGGTGAACTTCTTCGCCATGTAGGTGTTCTGCGAGAGGAACTGCTGGATGCGGCGCGCACGCGCGACGACCGTCTTGTCCTCCTCCGAGAGCTCGTCCACACCGAGGATCGCGATGATGTCCTGCAGCTCCTTGTTGCGCTGCAGGATCGACTTCACCTGGGTGGCCACGTCGTAGTGCTCCTGGCCCACGTAGCGCGGGTCGAGGATGCGGGACGTCGAGGTCAGCGGGTCGATCGCCGGGTACAGACCCTTCGACGCGATCTCGCGGGAGAGCTCGGTCGTCGCGTCCAGGTGGGCGAACGTAGTCGCCGGCGCCGGGTCGGTGTAGTCGTCCGCCGGCACGTAGATCGCCTGCAGCGAGGTGATCGAGTGACCGCGCGTCGAGGTGATGCGCTCCTGCAGGAGGCCCATCTCGTCGGCGAGGTTCGGCTGGTAGCCCACCGCGGACGGCATGCGGCCGAGCAGCGTCGACACCTCGGAGCCGGCCTGCGTGAACCGGAAGATGTTGTCGATGAACAGCAGCACGTCCTGCTTGCGCACGTCGCGGAAGTACTCCGCCATCGTCAGCGCGGACAGGGCGACGCGCAGACGCGTGCCCGGCGGCTCGTCCATCTGGCCGAAGACCAGGGCCGTCTTGTCGAAGACGCCGGCCTCCTCCATCTCGGCGATGAGGTCGTTGCCCTCACGGGTGCGCTCGCCGACACCGGCGAACACGGACACGCCGCCGTGGTCCTGCGCGACGCGCTGGATCATCTCCTGGATGAGGACGGTCTTGCCGACGCCCGCACCACCAAAGAGGCCGATCTTGCCACCCTGCACGTACGGGGTGAGCAGGTCGATCGACTTGATGCCGGTCTCGAACATCTCGGTCTTCGACTCGAGCTGGTCGAAGGCCGGGGGCCGGCGGTGGATCGGCCAGCGCTCGGTGACCTCGAGCTTCTCGCCCTCGGCGAGGTTGAGGACGTCGCCGGTCACGTTGAAGACCTTGCCCTTGGTGACGTCGCCGACCGGGACGCTGATGGGCGAGCCGGTGTCGGTGACGGCGGCGCCGCGCACGAGGCCGTCGGTCGGCTTCAGCGCGATGGCGCGGACCAGGGAGTCGCCCAGGTGCTGGGCGACCTCGAGCATGAGGGTGAAGGACTTCTCCCCCTCGCCCTGCGACGACAGGTCGATGTCGACCGTCAGGGCGTTGTAGATGTCGGGGATCGCGTCCTCGGGGAACTCGATGTCGACGACGGGGCCGATCACGCGCGCGACACGGCCCACGCCGGGTCCGCTCTGGTGCTCGACCGGGGCTTCCACGGTGGTGGCGGTCATTGCTTGCCTCGCTTCGAAAGGAACGTTGCGGATGTCAGTACGGTCGTCAGAGCCGGCTGGGCTGCTGCCATGGCCGGCGTCATGACGCCGCGAGGGCGTCGGCACCCGAGACGATCTCGCTGATCTCCTGGGTGATGTCCGCCTGGCGGGCCTGGTTCGCCAGGCGCGTGTAGGTGCGGATCAGGTCCTCGGCGTTGTCCGTCGCCGTGTGCATCGCCCGCTGGCGCGCGGCCAGCTCCGACGCCGCGGCGTCGAGCATGAAGCTGAAGATGCGGCTACGGACGTAGCGCGGCAGGAGTGCGTCCAGGACGCTCTCCGGCGACGGCTCGAAGTCGTACAGCGGGAACGTCTCGTGCTCGCCGGGTGCGGCGACGCCCTCGACGACCTCGAGCGGGAGCATCCGCACGACGCGCGGCCGCTGCGTGACCATGTTGACGAACTGCGTGTACACGACGTGCAGCTCACCGACGCCGCCCTCGTCCGCCGGGGCGAGGAACGCCCCGAGCAGCGTGTCGGCGATCTCGCCGGCGACGTCCGAGTCCGGGCTGTCCGAACCGTACGACCACTGCCCCGCGAGCTGGCGCCCGCGGTAGCCGTAGTACGAGACGGCGCGCCGGCCGGTCGCGTAGAGCTCGACCTTCTTGCCCTCGCCCTGCAGCTGCGCGACCAGCCGCTCGGTCTCGCGGATGATCGACGCCGAGTAGGCGCCGGCCATGCCGCGGTCGGACGCGATCACGAGGACCGCGACGCGGTCGGTGTCGTGCCGCTCGCTCGTCAGCGGGTGCTTGGTCGACGTGTGCGTCGCCACGGCCGACACCGCGCGGGTGATGGCCCGCTCGTACGGTGCCGCCGCAGCGGTGCGCGCCCGCGCCTTGCCGATGCGGGAGGCCGCGATCAGCTCCTGCGCGCGGAACATCTTCTTCAGCGACTGCGTCGACTTGATCCGCTGCTTGTAGATGCGCTGGGCTCCACCGGCCATGCTCAGGCCTTCTTCTGCACGACGAGCTGCTCCTGCTCGACGTCCGAGGCCTCGTCGGCGGCGTCGCCGCCCACGAGCGGGGTGCCGTCGGCCTTGAGGAAGCCGTTGCGCACGTCCTCGACGGCCGCCGCCAGCGCGTCCTCGGTGTCCTGCTCGAGCTTGCCGGACTCGGCGATCGTCGTGAGCACCGAGGTGTGGCGACGCAGGTGGTCGAGCATCTCGGACTCGAACCGCTTGACGTCCTCGACCGGGACGTCGTCGAGCTTGCCCTTGGTGCCGGCCCAGACGGACGCGACCTGGTCCTCGACCGGGTACGGCGTGTACTGCGGCTGCTTGAGCAGCTCCATCAGCACCGCACCGCGGGCCAGCTGGCCGCGCGACGCCGCGTCGAGGTCGGAGGCGAACATCGCGAAGGCCTCGAGCGACCGGTACTGCGCCAGCTCGAGCTTCAGCGTGCCGGAGACCTTCTTCATCGCCTTGATCTGCGCGTCGCCACCGACTCGGGAGACGGAGATACCGACGTCGACCGCCGGGCGCTGGTCGGCGTTGAAGAGGTCCGACTGCAGGAAGATCTGGCCGTCGGTGATCGAGATGACGTTGGTCGGGATGTACGCCGAGACGTCGTTCGCCTTGGTCTCGATGATCGGCAGGCCGGTCATCGAGCCCGCGCCCAGGTCGTCCGAGAGCTTGGCGCAGCGCTCGAGCAGACGGGAGTGCAGGTAGAAGACGTCGCCGGGGTACGCCTCGCGGCCCGGCGGGCGGCGCAGCAGCAGCGACACGGCACGGTAGGCCTCGGCCTGCTTCGACAGGTCGTCGAAGATGACCAGCACGTGCTTGCCCTGGTACATCCAGTGCTGGCCGATGGCCGAGCCGGTGTACGGGGCGATGTACTTGAAGCCCGCCGGGTCGGACGCCGGGGCCGCGACGATCGTCGTGTACTCCAGCGCGCCGGCCTCCTCGAGGGCGCCACGCACGGAGGCGATCGTCGAGCCCTTCTGGCCGACGGCGACGTAGATGCAGCGGACCTGCTTGCTCGGGTCGCCCGACTCCCAGTTGGCCTTCTGGTTGATGATCGTGTCGATCGCGATCGCCGTCTTGCCGGTCTGCCGGTCGCCGATGATCAGCTGACGCTGACCGCGACCGATCGGGATCATCGAGTCGATGGCCTTCATACCGGTCTGCAGCGGCTCGTGCACCGACTTGCGCTGCATGACGCCGGGCGCCTGGAGCTCGAGGGCGCGGCGGCCCTCGCTCTCGATGTCGCCCAGCCCGTCGATCGGGTTGCCCAGCGGGTCGACGACGCGGCCGAGGTAGCCCTCGCCCACGGGGACGGACAGGACCTCGCCGGTGCGGCGGACCTCCTGCCCCTCCTCGATGCCCGTGAACTCGCCGAGGACGACGACGCCGATCTCCCGGACGTCCAGGTTCAGGGCGAGGCCGAGCGTGCCGTCCTCGAACCGCAGCAGCTCGTTCGCCATCGCGCCGGGGAGACCCTCGACGTAGGCGATGCCGTCGGCGGCGACGGTGACGCGGCCGACCTCCTCGCTGACCGCGCCCTCGGGCTCGTACGACTTCACGAAGCTGTCCAGAGCGGCGCGGATCTCCTCCGGCCGGATCGTCAGCTCAGCCATTGCTCTCTCCTGTCGTGGCCGCGTATCGCGCGGCCTCACGTTCTGCGTAGCCGACCGGAGCCGGCGCTGGGCCTAGGGGTTCAGCCGGCCAGCCGGCGACGGGCGTCGGCCAGGCGGGACAGCACGGTGGAGTCGACGACGTCGGCGCCGACCTGGATGCGCAGGCCGCCGATGACGGCGGCGTCGACCGTGACGTTGAGCTGCACGGGGCGCCCGTAGGCGCGCTCGAGCAGCCCTGCGAGCCGGTCCTGCTGGGACTGGCTGAGCACGCTGCCGCTCGTGACCGTGGCCACGAGACGGCGACGACGCTCGGCGGCGATCTCCCCGTACCACAGCAGCGTCGCCACGAAGCGGCGGCCGCGAAGGGCGGTCGTGGCCCGGCGGGCGAGCACGAGCGTCACGTCGTCCACCTTGCCCGTGAGCAGGGTGTCGACGAGCTGCGCGCGGCGCCCGGGCTCGGTCGTGGAGTCCGAGAGCACCTGGCGCGCCTCGCGCTGCCCGACGAGCGCCCGGGTCAGCCGGAACAGCTCGTCCTCGACCGTCTCGAGGGTGCCCCGCGCCTCGGCGGACGCCAGCACGGCGTCCAGGCCGAGACGCTCGAGGGCGTCCGCGAGATCCCGGTCGCCGGACCAGCGCGACCGCGCCAGACCCGTGACGAGGTCCACGACGCGCTCGTCGAAGCCCCCGGCCAGCACGCGGCCCGCCAGGGCCGCCCGGTCCTCCGGGTCGCGCGACGGGTCGGCGAGCGACCGGCGCAGCGGCCCGGACTCGTCCAGGGCGGCGACGACGGCGAACAGCTGCTCGCCGAGCGTCCTCGCGTCGGCCCCGGCGGACCGCAGGACCGGCTCGAACCGCTCCTGCGCCGCCGCGAGGGATGCTCCGCTGGTGCCCCGCATCAGCCCTCCTTGCCGACCGAGTTGCCGACCGGCGCCGCCGTGCGGGACTCGTCACCCGCGGCCTCGAGCTCGTCGAGGAAGCGGTCGACGACGCGCGACTGGCGCGCGGAGTCCTGCAGCGACTCGCCGACGATCTTGGACGCCAGCTCGGTGGCCAGCTCGCCGACCTCGGCGCGCAGCGAGACGGCCGCCGTCTGGCGCTCCGCCTCGATCTGGCGGTGGGCGGTCTCGACGATGCGCGAGGCCTCCTCGTGCGCCTTGGTGCGCAGCTCCGCGACGATGGCGGTGCCCTCGGCGCGCGCCTCCTCGCGGGTCTTCGCGGCGTCGGCGCGGGCCTCGGCGAGCTGCTGGTGGTACTCCTTCAGCGCCTCCGCGGCCTCCTCCTGTGCCTTCTCCGCCTTGGCGATGCCACCCTCGATCTTCGCGGTGCGCTCGTCCAGCACGGCCTGGAACTTGGGCAGGACGTACCGGTAGAACACGACCCCGACGATGATCACGATGATCAGCGACCACACGATGTCCGGCGTGTGCGGCAGCAGGATGTTCTGGGTCCCCTCCTCCGCGGCGACGACGTCCGCGGCGGGGGTGCTCAAGGGGGCGCTCATCACGGAACGATGAAGCCGGCCACCAGGCCGAGGAGCGCGAGCACCTCGACGAAGGCGACACCGATGAACATCGTGGTACGGAGCTGGCTGGAGACCTCGGGCTGGCGAGCCATGCCCTCGATCGTCTTGCCGATGAGGATGCCGAGGCCGATGCCCGGGCCGACCGCCGCGAGGCCGTAACCGACGGTGCCGATGTTTCCGGTGACCTCGGCGAGGGTGGTGACGTCCACTGGGTTTCCTTCCGTTGGGCGCCGGACCTCGGGTGGCCCGGCGTCTCTTTGTGGGTGCAGGTGGTAAGGCTGGGTCCGGCTAGGCCGGACACCGCGAGACGGTCAGTGCTCCGCCTCGACGGACAGGTTGAGGTAGACCGCGGTGAGGATCGCGAAGACGTAGGCCTGCAGGGCCGCCACGAAGACCTCGAAGAAGAAGAACGCCGCGCCGGCCACGAACGTGCCCGCGCCGAACAGCTTCATGCCGCCCGCGGCGTCGAAGAGGAAGAACGACGTCGCCGCGAAGCAGATCGCGAGCATGAGGTGCCCCGCGACCATGTTGGCCATGAGTCGGATGGCGAGCGTCGCCGGGCGCAGGATGAAGACCTGGAGGAACTCGATCGGCACGAGCAGCAGGTACAGCGGCTTCGGCACGCCGGGCGGGAGCAGCGAGTTCTTGAGGAACCCGCCGACGCCGTGCGCCTTGACGCCCGCGCCGAGGTACATCACGTAGGTCCACACCGCGAGCACGATCGGCAGGCCGATCACCGAGGTGCCGGCGATGTTGAGGAACGGGATGACGGCCGCGATGTTCATCACGAGGACCGTGCAGAAGATCGTCGCGAGCAGCTTGAAGTACTTGCGGCCGTTCTCCTGGCCCAGCACCTCGATCGCGATCGAGTTCCGCACGAAGTCGAGGACCATCTCGACGCCGTTCTGGAACCGGCCGGGCACCAGGCGGGCGCGCCGCGCCGCGAGGCAGAACACCAGCAGCAGGACGGTGGCCATGATGACGCGGACCAGCATGATCCGGTTGAACTCGAAGGGCGTGCCCTCGAAGAAGATGGCCGGCGGGAAGAAGTCCGCGATCGTCGGCGCTTCGAAGCCGCCGCCTTCGGCGGCGAGCAGCAGGGGGATCGCTGGCGTAGACAGGGGATTCTCCCGGAGGTCG